>Ga0187886_1000306_pt1 | contig 63176 bp, 64 predicted proteins | sample June2016WEW_20_1_FD_133001 | JGI IMG/M metagenome (GOLD analysis project Ga0187886, IMG submission 133001) | Peatland microbial communities from SPRUCE experiment site at the Marcell Experimental Forest, Minnesota, USA - June2016WEW_20_150 | ecosystem: Environmental > Terrestrial > Soil >... | reverse complement strand
TTTTTATTGTACGGAATCATTAAATCCTTCTCTGCTCTCCCTTTTTCAAAGGGAGACGATGTCGTTTTCGTGTAAAATCATCATTCTCAACTCTCGCGTTTGTCCCCCTTTTGTAAAGGGGGACTTAAGGAGGATTTACCCGCCGCCACAATGATAGCGGAGACTTTGGTATTATTCATATTTGGTATTACCTGTCATTATCAATATTATACCGCCAGGTTAAACAACCGCATCCTTTCCCAATCCCCTTTTTCCTCGACAAATAGGCCGAAACAGGTTATTTTGGCTTCATAATGTAGTTTATATCTAGAGAATCTTTTTTTAATGCCGGGAAATTTAGCGGCGGGGATTTTTTCACCGATTGTTACGTGCGGGGTGAAATTTTCGAGATTAAATTTTCCATCGGTCCGCAACTCTTTTATCAGCCCATCTAGCGACTTGACAATATCGATATGCAGTTTTTTTACCGCTCGCCTGTTTTGTAGCGCGGCATAAACCACCTTATTTCCGTTTTCAAAAAATTTTATCCCATTAAGCATGATATTAAATTGCTTGGTCCGTTTAGCCACTTTATCTAATTGTTCATTTACCTGATATAGGCTGAATACCGGCGCAAACGGATAAACCAGGGTTATATGAGGCACGATAGTATAATCGATATATTGCTGAAAGTTGGCGCGCAGTTTATTGAATATGTTTTCGATTTCGTTGGAAAAAGTTAGGACGATGGCATATGAGTTTTTTCCTTTTCTCATTGTGCCTCCGCCTTTTCCTTCCCTCCCCTTAACCCCTTAAAAACCGCCTCCCTTAGCGTCCCCGCGATAAGTATCTCCATATCCTTAGGGGCATTCACTTTAGCCCCCGTTTTAGGTATAATGCAACGCTTAAAGCCCAGCCGTGCTGCTTCCACCAGGCGTCTATCCATCTGCGGGGCGGGGCGCAGTTCCCCGCTTAAGCCCACCTCCCCCACCGCCGCCGTTTGGGGCATCACCTCCGCGTCGCGGTAGCTGGAGGCAATCGCTAAAGCCATCCCCAGGTCCGCCGCCGGCTCGCCCACCTTTAAGCCACCCGTCACGTTCACCATCACATCCTGGTTGCCCAACTTTAGCCCCACTCGCCGCGAGAGCACCGCCGTAACCAAAAGCAATCGATTAAAGTCCACGCCGTTAGCCGTACGCCGCGGCTGCCCGAAGCTGTTGATGGTCGTCAACGCCTGGATTTCTACTAATAATGGACGACTCCCCTCGATGACCGGCACGACGGCTGACCCTACGGTTTCCGTCCCCCGCTGGGAGAGGAACGCCAGCGACGGATTCGCCACCTCGACCATCCCCTCCTCTTTCATCTCGAAAACGCCCACCTCGTTGGTCGAGCCGAAGCGGTTCTTGACGCACCGCAGTAATCTATAAGCGCTGAAAGGCTCGCCCTCTAAATAAAGGACGACGTCCACGATATGCTCTAAAACACGGGGGCCCGCGATGGCGCCCTCTTTGGTGACGTGGCCGGAGATAAAGACGGGCACGCCGTGAATCTTCGCCCATTGCATCAGACGCATGGTGCAGTCCCGCACTTGCGAGACGCTCCCCGCCGCCGAGTCCCCGCCCGGTATATAAACCGTCTGGATGGAGTCCACAATCATTAGCGAAGGCTTTGCTTGTTCCGCTTGTTCAATCACCGCATCGATGTCGGTCTCCGCTAAAATGAAGAGTCCCTCCCCTTTAAGCCCCAACCGCTGCGCCCGCAGTTTAATTTGTGGCGCCGTTTCTTCGCCGGTGACGTAGACCACGCGCTGTCGTTCGTTAGCGATAGACGCCGCCGCCTGTAATAAAAGGGTGCTTTTCCCGATGCCCGGGTCGCCGCTAATCAAGACTAACGACCCCGCCACCAAGCCTCCCCCCAGCACGCGGTTGAACTCCCCCAGCGGTATCGCTTTGCGGTCTTTAGCCTCGATTTCTACCTTCGAAAGCTCCTGCGGTAAAGCAACTTGGCCCGCCGGTCTTAAGGAGGACACCTCCGCCTTAATGGTCATCTCGGAAAAGGTGTTCCACTGGTTGCAGTCCGGGCATCTTCCGAGCCACTTAAGGCTCTCCTTACCGCACTCCTTGCAGACGTAAACGACCTTAGCCGAGGACTTGCTCATAGCATGACTTTACTAGATTTAAGAAAAGAAGGCAAGGGGAAAATCCCTCTCCATCTCCCTTTACAAAAGGGAGACGATGTTATTTTTCCTGCATTATTTCATATACGGCTAAATCGTTCGTCCTCCTTTACTAAAGGAGGAGAGAGGCGGATTTTAACCCAGCGGCCCGTTGAAAAATCCCTCTCCATCTCCCTTTTTCAAAGGGAGACGATATCAGCTTTCCTGTAAATAATCAATCCTCAACCCCAACGTTTGTCCCTCGTTCGTAAAGAGGGTTCACCCTGAAGGTTCTCCCTGAAGGGATAAAGGGAGATTTTGTGTAAACCTTCCCCCCTTTTAAAAAGGGGGACCAAGGGGGATTTTAGCTTAGCGGCCCAATATGCAGTCCACTCATGATTGCCAACATAACAGCCGCCGCCATCACCGACCCTATCTGGCCGCCCGTGTTCGCGCCCACCGCGTGCCATAAGAGGAAGCTCCGCGGATTGGCTTTTTGCCCTTCTTTTTGCACCACCCGCGCGGACATCGGGAAGGCGGAAGTCCCCGCCGCCCCCAGCAGCGGGTTTATCTTGCCCTTGCTTAGTACCCGCATCAGCTTGCCCAGCGCTACACCCGTGACCGTGTCCATCGATATCGCCAGGAAGCCCAGCAGGAACACCAGTATCGTGTCCCAGGTCAGGAAGTTGCCGCCCAGCATGGATGCCCCGATGCAGAGTCCCAGCAGCAGCGTTACCATGTTGGCGATGGTGTTCTGCGATACGTCCACCAATCTCCCCACAACCCCGCTCTCTCTAAGCAGGTTGCCGAGCATCAGCATCCCCATTAGCGGTGCGCCCATGGGGGCTATCAGTATGGTCACAATTCCCGCGATAATGGGGAACAGGATTTTCACCTTCCGCGATACCTGTTTTTCGCCGGTGGGCATCAGCGTAGCGCGCTCTTTTTTGGTCGTCATGGCCCGCATTATCGGCGGCTGGATTATCGGCACCAGCGCCATGTAGGAGTAGGCTGCAATGGATACTGCTGGCAGCAAGTCCCGTGCGAATTTGGACGTTACGTATATCGCCGTCGGTCCGTCGCAAGCCCCGATGATGGCTATTGATACCGCCTCCTGTTTCGTAAAGCTTAATCCCAGCGCCAATAAAAGCGTAATAAAGATGCCGAACTGTCCCGCCGCCCCGAATATCAGCACGATGGGGTTCGCCAGTAGCGGCCCGAAGTCTATCATCGCTCCCAGCCCCAGGAACAGTAAAACGGGGAAAATCTCGGTAAGAATGCCGGAGACATAGAGTAGATTAATGACGCCGCCCTGGTCATTTGCTGAAAGGTTCGCCAGCGGCAGGTTCCCCAGCACCACCCCGAACCCGATGGGTATCAGCAGCAGTGGTTCGATTTTCCTACCGATGCCCAGATAAAGCAGGACGCACCCTATCAATATCATGACGCCGCTCTCCCAGGTGAGGTGCATGAACCCCTGTCCCAGGCTGCTTAAGGCGTCTAAAAATGCGTCCATATATGCTCTGGAATCCTTATTATTTGCCTTTCTTCTCTTCTTCGTTCTTATAAGGGAAGAGCTTATTGAGCAGGCGTATCAAAAGCGTCAACAGATACAGCGTGATGAAGGTGACCCCCATCCCCGCCACGGTCATCGTCAGTCCGAAAGTCCAGTCCACTTTTTCTCCTGCTCTTTGTTTTTATCCGGTAATACAATATTGCCCCGCCGAAAAAATGTCCGACGGGGCATTAAATAACGATTAATATTCGATGACGGCAATCATTTCGCCAGGCTTGACCACCTGTTCCGCCTTGACCCCGATTTCCACCACCTTGCCGTTCACCGCCGCCAGTATTGGGTTTTCCATTTTCATGGACTCTAAAACACAGATTACGTCGCCTTCTTTAACGGCGTCGCCTACTTTAACTTCTACACTGATAATTTTTCCGGTGATAGGAACTTCTACCGTTTCCCTGGCCAACTTCTAAGCTCCTTTCCTAAATGCCCTCTCTAAAATTCAAAGACGGTGGCGTCCAATCGCTCGAACTGCCACCGTCCTATTATACTAAAGTCGGTTCTAGATGTCACATATTTTTTATTAAACTATCTTGCCTTCGCGCTTACCGCTACATTTGGCAGTGAAAACTCCTCGTTGGAATCGATGGTTATTTCTCCATCCACCGCATCCACCACCACCTCGGAAACGTAAGCGTTCTCTGTCACCTTAACCTCTTCGAGGATCTTGGCTTTTTTAGTTGCCTTGCCTTTTCCCTTCTCCTCCATCGTTTCTTTAATGATTTTTTCTGCCTCGTATTTTATGCTCTCGGTAGCGTAAACAGTTAAGCTATCGCCCTTGGACTCTATGCCCTTAATCTCCGGTACGACGCGGTATTTATCCGCGGTTTTCTCTGCCGCCCGCTTTTCGGGTATTTCTTTAATCGACTTGATAATATCGTCCATTATTCCGGGCATCTTGATGGTCGTCTTGGTCTCATATATCCGCTCGAAGGTCTTAAAGCCGCCCCGTAGCACTGCCTCCGAAAGCTTATCCTCCACTCGGTTCTGAATCACACGGCGCAACTGGCGCGCACCATATTCTTCTTTATACCCCTCTTTGCCGAGGAGGTCCTTGGCGACATCGGTCACCTGTAGTCTAATTTCCTTTTCGGCAAGCTGCCGGCTGACGGTCGCTAACATCATATCTACAATCGCCCGTATTTGCTCTTCGGTAAGAGTGTGGAAGACGATGATATCGTCGATGCGGTTCAAGAACTCGGGACGGAAATTGCTCTCCCGGCTGTCCCTCAATTTATTAAGCAGGTCGTCCTTCATTTTCTCGTAAGAACGTTCTCGTATTTTCGCTTCGTCGCTGCGCTGCGCAAAACCCACCGAACCCTTCTTAATTTCTATCGCGCCGAAGTTGCTAGTCATAATGATAATGCTATTGCGGAAGTCCACCCGCCGCCCTTTGGCGTCGGTCAGATGCCCATCATCGAAAATCTGGAGAAGCAAGTTAAACACATCCGGGTGGGCTTTTTCGATTTCATCCAGCAGGATGCAGCTATAAGACTTGCGTCGCACCGCCTCGGTAAGCTGGCCGCCTTCTTCATAGCCGATGTACCCCGGCGGCGCCCCAACCAGTCTGGAAACAGCGAATTTCTCCATAAACTCGGACATATCGATACGTATTAGGGCATCTTCACTGCCGAACATGTATTCGGCCAGCGTTTTCGCCATCTCGGTCTTTCCAACGCCCGTCGGACCGAGGAAGAGGAAAACGCCCATCGGTCGCTTTAAATCTTTGATACCGGAACGAGCCCGCCGCACGGCTTTAGAAATGGCTTTCACCGCTTCTTCCTGTCCGGCGATGCGCTTATGCAGGGACTCTTCCATATTCAGAAGGCGGCTCGCCTCATCGTCGGCAAGCTGCACCATCGGCACACCGGTCCACATGCTGACTACCTCGGCGATATCCTCCTTCTTCACCACCACATCCTCCTGCCCCTGCTCCTGCCGCCACTCATCCTCAAGCTGCTTTATCTTTTCCTCGTTTTGCAACTCGCGCTCCCGCAACTCGGCGGCGTTATCGTACTGCTGCGTGGCGAGAGCGTTATCTTTATCCTTGCGGATGATATCCTGCTGTTCCTTGGCTTGCTTCAAGGGGACCGGCATCGTGCTGTGGCGGATGCGCACTCGAGATGCCGCCTCGTCCACCAGGTCGATGGCTTTATCCGGCAAAAAGCGGTCCGGTATATACCGCGCCGCCATGCTGGCGGCCGCGGCTAAAGACTCTTCGCTGATTTTCAGGTGGTGGTGCGCCTCGTACCGTTCTTTAATACCGCGCAATATCCGCAGTGTTTCGTCGACGGACGGTTCCTCTACCAGCACCGGCTGGAAGCGTCGCTCCAATCCCGCGTCCCGCTCCACATATTTTCGGTAATCGTCGAGGGTAGTCGCACCGATGCATTGCAGCTCCCCCCGCGCCAGTGAAGGCTTTAAAATGTTGGCGGCGTCTACGGCACCCTCGGCGGCGCCGGCGCCCACCATCGTATGAAACTCATCGACAAAGATAATGCAGTTGCCTGCACTCTTTATTTCGTCGATTATCTTCTTGAGTCGCTCTTCGAACTCGCCGCGGTATTTCGTTCCCGCCACCAGCGACCCCATATCCAGGGCGATGAGCCTTTTATCTTCCAGCGTTTCTGGTACCGTGCCAGCCACGATTTGCTGCGCCAGTCCTTCGACGATGGCGGTCTTGCCCACCCCCGGCTCCCCGATAAGCGCCGGATTGTTCTTGGTGCGGCGGCTAAGAATCTGGATGACGCGTTCCATCTCTTTATGCCGTCCGATGATGGGGTCGAGTTTCTTTTTGCGGGCGGCTTCCGTGAGGTCGGTACCCAGTTGGTCTAAGGCCGGGGTCTTGCTGGCGCTGCGGGTCAGTCTGGCTTTGGGCACACCCTGGGTTAAAATATGGGTAACCTCGGCGCGCGCCCGCTCCAGTGTAATCCCGAAACTGTCCAGCACGCTCGAAGCCACCCCTTCCCCCTCCCGCAGCAGGCCTAGCAGAAGATGCTCGGTGCCGATATAGTTATGTCCCATCTGGCGGGCTTCGTCGATGGCTAGTTCGATGACCTTTTTTGCTCTTGGAGTCAGTCCGGTCTCGCTGGTGCCCGGTTTCTCTCCCCGCCCAATAATGAATTCCACCGCCGAGCGCACCTTGCTCAAGCCAATACCCAGATTGGTCAGTACCTTGGCAGCCACGCCCTCTTCCTCGCGCACTAGCCCCAACAAAATATGCTCCGTGCCGATATAGCTGTGATTTAGGGCGCGTGCCTCTTCCTGGGCTATAGTGAGGACGCGGCGGGCTCTCTCGGAAAATTTTTCAAATCTGCTTGCCATATAGATTCTTTGGTGTAAATTTGTGCGGTGAGTGATCCTCTATCTCTAATCTTATAATATCGAGGTTGGTAAAGCAAGAGGGATAACACCTGCTTCTGGCGGCAGTATCCATGTAGAAAAGATTTACCTGGATGCTTGAAAAAAGAAAAGTCTCCTGGCAGTGGCATATTTTCCACAAAGGGTTGTCCCCTCAGTATCGTCTGCGCTGGGGCGTTTCACTTCCGTGTTCGGGATGGGAACGGGTGGGACCACCTCGCTCTAACCACCAAGAGACTCGTTCTCCGGTCTTAAGCTATTCAGTTGTTAACGGCTTCTTTCAAGCTACAGCATATATTCTAGCACATTATTTGCCGCAAGAAAAGGGGAGTAGACCCGATTTTTCTTGTAATTTATATTATCCTCGCTTGTTTATAATTTAATAACGATATCGCTATTTGCGTCGGTAACCCAGATATTAGCCCCAACTCAAGGGTGTCTCCTAGCTCTTTAGTCATGGATAAAAATACTATCGTTATTTTTTATACATATCGTTCATTTTCTCCGTTGGAAACCCTTGACAAGCCTGCGTACAAGTGATAGCTTATTGAAGGGCTTTTCCCAGCGCATATGTTATAGCAGATACCGACGCATTGTCCCTTTAATTCAGCCCTACGAATTTTGCGAGGTGAGATTTATGAGTATCGAACTGGTGCACATTGGATTTGGCAACATTCTGGCAATGAGTCGGACCATCGCTATCGCCTCTCCGAATTCCGCCCCCACCAAGCGCATTATTCACGATGGCAGAAGTAACGGCAAGGTAATCGATATGACTAGCGGCCGAAGAACCAAAGCCGTCATCTTTACCGATAGTGGCCATATCGTGCTGGCGGCGCTCGCCCCGGAAACCATCGCCAGCCGTTTCACGTCGGGCCGCTCGGGCATACCGCTAAAGCAAGAGCAAAGTGAAAGCGTTGATGAAGGGTGAAAAAAGCTCATCCCTCCTCCCGCCCTCCAAACCTCTCCTCATCGTCCTCTCCGGCCTTTCCGGCGTCGGTAAGGACACGGTTCTGGACGGACTAAGGAAATCAGGTATCCCTGCTTATATCAGCGTCTCCGCCACCACCCGGGCACGCCGTCCTCGTGAAAAGGACGGCGTCGACTACTATTTTATAACTCCTGAAAAATTTCAAATGATGATTGACTCCGATCAACTATTGGAATGGGCTAACGTCTATGGCAACCGCTACGGCATACCCGCCGAACCGGTACGGCAAGCCCTGAAGCGAGGTCAAGATGTCATCGTGAAAATCGATGTTCAGGGCGCTGCCACCATTAAGAAAAGGGTACCGCAGGCAGTGCTTATTTTTTTGGTAACGTTTTCGCTAGCCGAGCTTGAGCAGCGCCTTAAAAAACGCCGCACGGAAACAACGTCAGAACTAGAGCTTCGCTTGAAAACCGCCGTGAAAGAGCTGGATAACATTCCTATGTTCGACTATATTGTCGTTAACCGGGAAGGTAAAATCGACCGCACGATAGCGGATATTAAGGCTATTATAACGGCAGAAAAATGCCGCGCCGTCCCGCGCGTTTGTGATATCTGAACCCTATATCAGGCATTCTTCAGGGCTACCCCTTCGATGACATCGGCGACATCCTCGCACCTGTCCGTAGCCGTCTCCATATGCTCGTAAATCTCCCGCCATTTGATGATTTCCGTCATATCCTTAGCGTTATCAAAAAGCTCCCCGATAGCCGCCCGGTAAAGTCGGTCTGCCGCATTTTCCAGTCGGTTAATCTCTACGCACCTCTCCAACATCTGTTTAAACTCGGCTTTATGCCTTAAGCTGGAGACGGCTTTTTGCATCTCCACGGCTGCCATCACGATAACATCAGCCAGCTCTCGGGCTCTATCGGTGGGTTTGGATATCTTATAGATGAACATGGCGTCGGCGGCGGAGTGAATAAAATCCAGCACGTCGTCCATCGTATGCGCCAGCATAGCGATATCTTCCCGGTCGAAGGGCGTGACGAAAGTGCGGTGCAATAGGGAAATTATCTGGTGGGTGATGGTATCGCCGTCATGCTCCAGTTCCGTTATCTCCGCAACGCGACTATCGATGAACTGCCAAGTATCGAGCATCTCTTTTAACGCCTTGGACGCTTTGATGATGTTTTGTGCGCTCTGCTCAAACAGGTCGAAGAATTTATGCTCTTTGGGCATAAAAGGAAATCTAGGCATAGTTCCTCCTTTGCCTTGAAAACCGAGCGATTACGGTAAGGAAGCGTGGTTTGACCAAAATGAGTTTAGTGGAGGGAGCCATTGATTGTCAAGAAAAACGGCTAGCTCTCCGCCCCTTTACCCCCCTCCGCCGTCTTCCTCTGTTTTTCTTCCCATGCCTTCTGGCGTTCGAGTATCTGCTTCTCAAATCCCAGCAGTCCCGGCTCGTAAAATTTCTTTTCCTTGACAGAATCCGGCAGGTGCTGTTGGTCGACGACATGCCCCGGAAAGTCGTGGGCGTATTTGTAGTCCTTGCCGTAGCCCATCTCTTTCATCAGTGGCGTTGGCGCGTTGCGGATATTCATCGGTACGTTCTCGCTGGAGCCTTTTTTAATTAGCTCCTGCACCTTGGTGTAAGCCGTATAAAGTGAGTTACTCTTGGGCGCGGTAGCCAGGTAAACCGCTGCCTCGGTCAGCGCCAGGTTGCCTTCCGGCATGCCGATGAAATGCACCGCCTGCTGTGCCGCCATCGCTATCACCAGCGCCTGCGGGTCAGCCATGCCGATATCCTCCGAGGCGAAGCGCACCATGCGCCGGGCAATGTATAGCGGGTCTTCACCCGCCTCCAGCATCATCGCCAGCCAGTAAATCGAGGCATCGGGGTCGGAGTCCCGCATGGACTTGTGCAGCGCCGAGATTAGATTGTAGTGCTGCTCCCCCGCCCGGTCGTACAGCACCGCCCTTTTTTGAAATGCGTCCTCGATAGTCTCCAGCTTGATGATGCGTTTCCCTTTAGCGTCGACCGGCGTGCTTAAGGCGGCTATCTCCAGGGTATTAAGTGCCATCCGCGCGTCGCTGTTGGACATTTTTATCAGGTGGTCTAGGGCGTCATATGGCAGCTCGAGGTTGAGGTCGCCCAAGCCCAATAGCTTATCCGTGGCTGCCCGCGCGATGAGTATCTTGATTTCTTCCTCGGTGAGCGGCTTGAGCGGCATAACGCGCGTTCGCGAAAGCAGCGGCGACGTTACCTCGAAGGATGGATTTTCCGTAGTCGCGCCGATGAGAATGATGGTGCCGTCTTCGACGAAGGGCAGCACGGCATCCTGCTGGGTTTTATTGAAGCGGTGGATTTCATCGATAAAGAGGATTGTTCTTTGCGAGTTCACCTGGCGTCGCTCTTTAGCCTCCCCCACGATTCTCCGCAGGTCCGCCACGCTGGCGCTCACGGCGCTGACCGGTGAAAAATGCGCCCCTGTGCTGTTGGCGATAATATTCGCCAGGGTGGTCTTGCCGCTGCCCGGCGGCCCCCAAAATATCATCGAAGGAATGCGGTCGCTTTCGATAGCGCGCCGCAGCACCCGCCCCTTCGCCAGCAGGTGTTCCTGCCCCACGAACCCATTAAGACTATTGGGTCTCATGCGCGTGGCCAGCGGCGCCTGCTGCAACTGCTGCAGATCGGCTTGTTTTTCGAACATGTCCATGCTCATAATCTGCCTCCCCTATCGGCATCGGCAAGTAGTTTAAAGTATATGATTTCCGGGTCGCCTTCATCAAGGTTCTCGATGTAGCCGCTGCGGATGAATCCATTAGCTTCGTAAGTCTTTTGCGCGGGTATATTGGATTGATTAGTGGAAGTGAAGAACTTTTTCGTAGTGCAGAGTTTTTCCATGTGTTGGATTAGAGCAGTACCGATGCCCCTCCGCCGGTAGGCCGGATTAACGTTCAATAATCCCATCCACCCCTGATGATAGAAAGTATAATTTAATATCGCAGCACCCACTACCTTACCGTCTATCAAGGCAACCAGGCATTCCCCGGCCGCGATAGAGCGCTTAATTAAGTCCGTATGGTCTTCGGTGTTGCCGATTAACATGGACTCGATTTCTAGGATGCCTAGTAGGTCTTTATTCGTTGCCTTTTTAATCTTCACCTTTACCCCTTGCTACTTGTAACTTGTCAGTTGTTACTTTCCCCACTCCCTACGCCTCTGCCAGCCTCTTTAAATTGGCGAGTATTTCCTCCATGCTTTTGCCTATCATCTTCTCGCCGAACAGCGCACCGATAATTTTCCCGAAAATCCCCATCGGCATCTCTAAGTCCTCGAACATAGTAAACCTACTCCCCGTCGGTGTTTCCCCAATGCTCCACACCTGGTCGTCCTTCTTTAGCGAGCCGGATGTTACGACGAAGGCCATTTTCTTATTCTTTTCCCATTCGGTGACTTTATAGTTGAGTTTCATCAGCTGTCCGCCGGATTTTTCTTCGTAGTAGAAAGTAGTGCCAACGCCGCTGCGCTTTTCGCCTGTGTATTCGAATTTCTTTAGCAGGTTAAACCACTTTAGAATTTTCTCCGGTTCAACCAGAAAAGGCCAGACCTTCTCCGGCGCCGCCTTGATGTCGATAGACCTTTGTACTTTCACTTAGACCTCCTTTTTATTGTCATTCTCAACTTGATTGGGAATACAGTCACTCATTTAGAAGTATCCAGACACTTTATATATTAATATCAAAGAATTGCCTATCATAAATTGGTGAGAAATTTGGTCCGTTCTTTTTCATCTCTACCACAGCCTCGATTAATGTATCTTTTGCTGGACATATTGGGTTGTTACCGAGACTATGTCTACGCATGTTGTAATAACAAAACCGGAACATATTTTGTTTAGAACCTCTAGTACTACGAGGAATATGTTTTAACTCTTCATCAAGTTTGCTACTAATCTCTTCTTTCTTCATAGTTACACTATCTCCCCTTTCCTCTTTTAAGCTTCGTGTTGAGTATTTCCCCTTCACTTATACCTCTTCACCTCGAACCGGTAAAGCTGCACCGGCTCGTTCGGCGCGATACCCCCCTTTTGACGGCAGATGTCTATCTGGTACGCCGCCGTATCCACGCCCTCCAGGTCCGGCAGTAATAGTCCCCGCCGCCACCCCGCCTGCACAATCACGCCGTACTTCTTGGGGTCGAGGTGGCTTTCATCCGGCACCGGCTCCGGCTCAGTCAACACATCCACGCTGTAATCGAGGTCTTTCAGCTCCTCCTCGGTGATGGGTTCAAAACGCGGGTCGCGGGTGGCGGAGCTTATAGCGTTAGTGATGACCTCTTCCGCCACGTTCCTCTCCTGCGGCTCGAAGGTGCCGATGCACCCCCGCAAATCGCCAAGCTTATGGATGGAAACGAAGACGCCAGCCTGCTGCTGCATTTCCGAGGTGAGGTTTTTGGGCGCAGCGAGCCTCTTCCCTGTTTTGGTATAAACCTCCACCGTCTCTTTAGCCAAAGCTGCAATAGGGTGCATCTACGTCCCTCCCTTCTTAAAGATAACGCCGGCGTAGGCGACCACAGAACTATAATCGCCAGTGGCGTCGCCGCTATTTTGATATTTTATTAGTTCCGCCCCGTTTACCCCCAGCTCTTTAGCTGCGGTAATGAGGGTGACTACAGGACCGTGGGCACACATCGTTATATGCAGGTTATTATACCGTTGCGTAAGCTCATCGGCGTCGAGGGAGAGCATCGCCTCCACCGCTTTCATGTCCTTCTCCCGCGCTACTTCCGCCGGTTCATAGTGCGTCATATCCCCGCTAGCAAGGATGACTGCCCCCCGCTTAAGCCCCTTAATCGCCCGGGCGACGGTATGGCCGATTTCTTTATAGATAACATCCGAGGCTCCGGCGAGGATGATAGGCACTATCTTTACATCCGACTTAATGTATTGCAGGAAGGGGACTTGCACCTCGACGGCGTGTTCGTCCTCATGAGCTAAATAGTCTTCTTCGGCATACTTAGAAAGCTCAATGATTTTACGCGCCAGTTCCTCATCAACTTCTACCTCTCCCAGCGGTGTCTTCCAGGTGCCCTCCGGCCAGACGCTGAAAGGTTTGCCCAGACCCGAATGGGAGGGTCCGATGACGATAAAGGTATCTTTAAAACTGACCCTGGAGATGGCCGCCCCGGCTACCGCGCCGGAGTAGATATAGCCGGCGTGGGGCATCAGCAAGCCGACCACCTCTTCTTTAGGCGCGGTTTTATCTACATATTTAGCCAGCGTTGTTTTAAGTTCTGCCGGAGATGCGGGATAGAAATACCCGGCGACGGTTGGATTTCTTATCATACAACACCTCCTTAATGATTTGGAGGGGACGTGGTGGGACGAAAGTTAAGGTCCGCCCCGCAGTAGCGGCATTTTGAGCCGGCAAGGCCGGTCATTTCCGTTTGATAGCCCACCCTCCTCACGATTAGCTTGCCGCAATTATAGCAGCGGGTACTCTCGCTTTCATGGCCGGGCACATTGCCGGCATAGACGAACTTTAGTCCGACTTTTTTGCCAATCGCCGCGGCTCGTTCAATCGTCTCCAGCGGTGTCGGCGGCAGGTGGGTCAAATGATGATGGGGGTAAAAGCGGGTTACGTGCCAGGGAGTTAGCTCGCCAAGCTCATGGCATATCCAGCCCGACAACCCCTCCAGCTGTTCATTGTCATCGTTCATCGTGGGGATGATATTGGTGATAACCTCGATATGCATGTTCCATTTACTTTTAGCGCGTTTGGTGACCTCGAGAATCTCGCGCCAATGTGGTATGCCCGTTAGGTTTTTGTAGAACTCATCGGAGAAACCCTTGATATCCACCCGCCAGGCATCGAGGTAAGGTCCGATTGTATCCAACGTTTCAGGTGTTGCATAGCCATTGGTGACGTAGACGGTATAGAGTCCATTCTCTTTCGCCAGTTTGGCGGAATCCAAAGTGTATTCGAACCAGATGGTCGGTTCGTTATATGTCCAGGCGATGCCTTTACAGTCGCTCTGTTTAGCTGTTTTAATGGCGGCTTCCGGCGTGAGTTCCCGGCAGGCATGCTTCAGCGAACCACCATCGGCGGTGGATATCTCCCAATTCTGGCAGTGCTGGCAGTGGAAGTTGCAGCCCAGCGTGCCGAGGGAGAAACACAGTGTGCCGGGATAAAAGTGAAAGAGCGGCTTCTTCTCTATGGGGTCGGAGGCGGCGGAAGAAACCAGGGCATAGTTCAGGTTGAAGAGGGCGCCATCTTGATTCTGGTACATGCCGCAGACGCCGTATTTCCCCGGATTAATACGGCAGCGCCATTGGCAGGTTCGGCACCTTACCCTGGAGTCCGGCAGCTTATCATAAAGCACAGCCTCATGCATGACCCTAGCTCCCCCAACTTAAGGTAATTATTATTATAGCACCGGGGGTAAGCGAATTATACAGGGGGATAAATGGAGAAGTCGCTAACGGACGGTAATGCCTACCAACTGGGCGAAGTCGTAGGGTACGATGGGCGAGAGGACGATGAAAGAAAACAGGTGTGCTACGAGGAAAACGATAAAGATTACCAGCAGCGTCCTTCTAAGCCAGGTAATCCTGCCGTTATGGAAATAGTCTAGCGCCTGATTAAGGGCCATGCCCAGTCCGAGGCAGGTGGCGCCGATGGCGGGGTAATAGTAAAACGGATAGGTGACTCTATCGGTGATGATGGTGGCAGGTATCCAGAACAGGTAGATGCTGGTGTACCAGGCAACGCCGAAGAGCGCCGCATTGCTTTTCTTAATCGCCCGCCAAATCATATAGATAAAGGTGGGGATAGTAAACGTCCAGATAGTGAAGCTGATTGCCCCATAATAATGCGGCGTATACCAATAAGCCATGGGTTTATAAGCAATCAGCCACTGCCAGGGAGGTATGGCGGCCGGGTGGCTGACGTTAGCGAAGGTAAGGCTGCCAGTTAGTCGTAGCATATCGAAAGTGCGGTGAATCGGGTCTTCCAGGTTAGCAAACTGACGGGTGATAGCGAAGTCACAGACAATCATCAGTTCCACGAAGGCAAGAACCGCGAAGATAACCGTGAGGGCAAACCACCTGGAGCGACCCTGGCGGGTAAAAATCCAGTGAATCACCAGCGTCGGTAAAGCCAGCAAGCCATTAAGCTTGGCTAAGCCGGCCAGCCCGATGGCGATGCCCGAGGTGATATATTTACGACAGGCATAGAGCAGAAACGCCGCCATCATAAAAGTGAGGTGAAAAACATCCAACATGGCAACATGGTTCTGTACAAAGGTCATATTCTCGAAAGCGAGGAGGAAGGTGGCGATATTGGCGGCGTTTTTCGACATACCGAGTCGGCGGCAAAGTAAATAGAAAAGCACAATAGTAGTCGTGCCGAAGAGAATCGGGAAGACCCGCCAGCCCCAGGGATTATCGCCGAAAATCTGCATACCGGCGACGATGATGAGCTTGGCTAAAGGCGGGTGCTCCGGCCGTAGGTCTGTGGCATTTGCCGAGATACTCCTGGCGTCGTTAACATAGTGGGCTTCATCGAAAATTACTTCCGAGGGGTTGGTGATAATGCAGAAGTGCATGATTAAAGTGGCTAAAACAATCAGCGAAAGCCAGAAGTATTCCCACTTATAGAATCGGTAGAGCTTATTTTTTATTTCCATGCCCATATCGTGCTAAAAAAATAGTTCCACAGGAAAGCGATGAGGATGCCAACAAAGTCCGACAAGTAGATATTAACGCCGGCATTGACCATCAACGCGGCGACACCCCAGTTAATGAAAGCCCCGGCGAAGGCAAGCAAATTATATTTCAACATGCGCCCGAAGAAGGACGCCGTTTTACCGGTACGTCTATCGGCAAAGGTGAAGAAATCATTCAGTAGGAAATTGGTTATAATGGAGACTTCAATACCAGGGATTAACTGAACTTTATCATTCCATGTCGTAAAGACGGTAACGAGCTTCAAGACGCCGAGGTTTACCGCCGTACCGGTGAGACCGACGGCGATAAACTTGACGAACCTTAAAAACTCGCCGGTGCGGGACATCAAACTGAAGATATGCTTAAGGTAATCAATCTGCTGCTGGGGACGCAGTTTGCTTTGCCCGGCGCTTCTTTCTTCAAAGAGAAAGGGGACTTCGACGATGTTTTTAAAAGAGCCTACCAGCATAATCTCGAGGGCTATTTTATAGCCGATTGGCTTGAGTTTATCAACGTCGACTTTTTCCCGCCGGAACATAAAGAAGCCGGACAAGGGGTCTTTCACCTGGCGGGAAGACGGGAGGAAGATGTGTGCTATTTGTAAGGCGACCTTGGAGACAATTCTGCGGGAGAGTCCCCAGTTGGGACAGCCGCCACCTTCAATATAGCGGCTGGCAAACACCATGTCTGCCCCGCCTTCCACCGCCCCCAGCAGTCGCGGTAGAACCTCCGGGGGATGCTGTAAATCAGCATCTATTACGCCGATAATATTACCAGATGCCTGTTTAATGCCGTGAATGACGGCGGTGGCGAGCCCTCTTTCTTCGCGGCGGACGAACAACTTAACCGGATACTGCGACGTTAATTTTTTAACTATTTCAATAGTACCATCTTGGCTATTATCGTCCACGATAACTATTTCGTAGTCGTGACCGGAAAGAGCTTGATGAATTCTTTTAACGAGAGGGGCAATATTATCCTTTTCGTTATAGGTGGGGATAATAACCGAAAGCATCTCTTTCATATAATATCTCTTGCATTATACCTCTTTACGTAGACTCCTTAAAAGATTATAATATATTGGCTTATTTAAATCTAAAAAAACCGGGAGTAGTTTTTTGGGCGTAATATACATCGTGGCTGCGGAAGAAGGCGCGGGCAAGACCGCCATTGGCGCCGGCCTGGCAATAAACCTGTTGAACAGCGGTAAAAAAGTTGGCTATCTTAAGCCACAGGCTGCCGAGAGCGATAGCGATATTGCTTTCATGAAGAAAATACCCGGTCTGGAAGTTCTTAAAAAAGAAACCAGCCTCCTGAAGGGCAGGGATATCGTCCTCGTGGAAGCGAAGCTGGAAAACCAAACCAGCGACGCCGCCAGAAAGATGAAGGCTAAAGTTATCGCCGTGGAAGCCTATACCGAAAAGGTTTTAAAATACGCCAACGCCTATAAACAACTCGGGGAGGACTTGCTAGGTGTAATTATTAACAGGGTGCCGCAGGGGCAGCTGAAACGCATTAAAAAAGAAGCGGCAGAAAAGTACGGGGCGGTAGGGATAAAGGTGCTGGGGATAATACCAGAAAACAGGATACTCCTTGCCATCACCATCGGCGAGCTGGCGGAGGGCATCGGGGGGAAGATTCTTAACCATAAAGAAAAGTCCGGGGAGCTGGTGGAAAACTACATGCTGGGGGCGATGACGGTAGATTCGGGACTGGACTACTTCGGACGTAAGAAAATAAAGCTGCCATTATCCGTCAGGAACGCCTGGACATGCAGCTGGCGGCGCTGGAAACATCGACGAGCTGCCTCGTCTTGAGCGGTGGCGACGTTACGCCGGCTTATAAAGTCCGCCAAAAGGCGGAGAGCCGTGGCATACCGATTATCACGACTGATGCCGCCGTGAGCGACATCGTTACGAGCATCGATAAATTACTGGGAAAACCCAGTTTAAACCAGGAAAAGAAGCTGATAAAACTGGCCGATACGGTAAAACAGAGTTTGGATTTGAAAGTATTCGGTTAAAGCGAAAGGGGATTTATAAACATACCGGCTTAGGCATCATCGGTATTAAATGGTGTTCTCTTGCTTTTTAACAAGAAAGAAGCGGGGGAGGGTTCCTGGGGTGGTAATATATTACCTTGGGAATTTTTATTTGGTAAAGTCTTGATTGAGGCAGAAAAACAATATAATTTTTTTGTTTACAAATACGGCTACCCGTGCCGGTAGAATATACGGGAATAAAATTTATAAAGGGGGGCAGGTGATTGAATGCGCTAGGAAGACACATACTGGTAGAGCTGTACGACTGTGACAAGGAGGCTTTGAACGACCTCGACCTTATCCGCGAGGTAATGCTGAAAGCGGCAATAGACTGCGGGGCGGTGGTGCTGGGAGAGTCTTTTCACCGGTTCAGTCCGCAGGGGGTGAGTGGGGTGGTGGTTATCGCCGAGAGCCACATCTCCATTCATACCTGGCCGGAATACGGCTACGCAGCGGCGGACGTATTTACCTGCGGCACATCCGTCAACCCAGAGATTGCGGCGGGGGTGCTCATCGAGCAGCTGGGGTCGAAAAATCACACTTTAACGGAGATAAAGAGGGGGGTTCTGGTAACAGTATAGAATACTGATTTTTATGGATACAGACCCGGATAGATGGTTTCAAGATAAAATAAACGAGGATTTTTTACAGCTGCACCGGCTGGACGAAGTGCTGTATCAGGGACGGACGAAGTATCAATCTGCCCAGATAGTGCGTAGTCGCAAGCTGGGGGTATGTCTTGTCCTGGATAACAAGATACAGTCCAGCGAGCGGGATGAGTTTATCTATCACGAGGCGCTGGTGCAGCCGGCGATGCTCGCGCACCCGAAGCCAGAAATGGTATTTATCGCCGGGGGAGGAGAGGGCGCTACATTACGGGAGGTCCTGCGTCATAAAACCGTGAAAAAAGCGGTGATGGTGGATATCGATGACGAGGTAACAGCTTTATGTAAAAGGTACCTGCCGGACCATGCAGGTAAAGCATTTGAAGATAAAAGGACATCATTACATCATGTCGATGCCCGAGACTTCCTTTCGAAGTCGAAGGACAGGTTCGACGTCATTATTATAGATTTACCCGACCCGATAGAAAAAGGTCCGGCAGCCTTGCTTTTCACGCAGGAATTTTATAAAACAGTTCGCTATAAGCTTACCGATGATGGGCTGATTTCCGTTCAGGCCGGTTCGGCGAACCCAACCGAACTTTTAAACTTTAGCGCAGTAAATAATACGCTGCGAAGCGTTTTCCCGATAGTGGTGCAATGCGCCGCTTACGTACCCTGCTTCGGGGGACCGTGGGGTTTTTGTGTGGCGTCTTTAAAGTATAATCCTGCCTCGATGACGGCGGATGAAGTGGATAAACGTATCGCCGCGAGGTCGCTTAAGGGTTTGAGGTTTTACGATGGAGAGACCCACCGGGGAATGTTCGCTTTACCCAGATATATCCGGGAGGCGATGGCGCAGCAAACCAGAGTTATTACCGATAAGCAGCCCTTGTATCTGTATAAAAACTAAACGCTCTCAATTAGTGCCATCTTTTTGTCAATTTATGTAGTTCCAGTTTTCTTTAGACTCTAGCTCTTGAGTAGAGCGCCACAGGGGGTGATCGGTGAAAGTAAAAGTAATAATAGTCGCCTTGGCTCTGGTATTAATTGGCACGGGTTTTTCAGCTTGCGGGGCAGCGCCTCAAAGAGAGACGCTAACGCAAATATCCACAATTGATGCTATTTTAAACGGTGTTTATGACGGGGTGATGACCATCGGGGATTTGAAACAGTATGGCGATTTCGGCATTGGCACTTTGGAGGCATTGGATGGCGAAATGCTGGAGCTCGATGGAAACTTCTACCAGATAAAAGCCGACGGCGTAGCTTATCCGGTCGACTCAAAGGTAATGACACCTTTTGCTTCGGTTACTTACTTCGATACCGATAGCCAGATAGAGCTGCCGGAAAATACCAATTATCAGCAATGTCAGAAACTAATCAGCGACGCCCTGCCCACCGAGAATATCTTTTATGCTATCAAAATTACCGGCACTTTCAGCTATATGAAAACACGCAGTGTACCGGCGCAACAGAAACCATATCTTCCGCTAGTAGAGGTTACCAAGAACCAGCCGGTTTTTGAATTTACCGACGTAGCAGGGACGATTGTAGGCTTTTACTGCCCTTCTTACGTGAACGGGGTAAATGTGCCGGGCTTGCACCTGCATTTCTTAAACACGGCAAAAAGCGCCGGCGGCCATGTGCTTGATTTCAAAGTTAAAGAAGCCACGGTCTCCATCGACAATACCTCGGAGTTTAACATGATATTACCAGGTCCGGATAGCGATTTTTACAAACTAGACCTCACTCCAGATATGTCAGGCGATTTAGAAAAGGCCGAAAAATAACTGTTTTGATTAGTAAGGAGGTAACTATGAAAAGGTTGGCGTTAGTGATTCTTATAGCAGCGTTATTGATATCTTTTGTCGGTTGCGCCCCATCAGCCAAAGCCGGCATGCCGGTGGTGCTGCTAACGGATTATGGTAACGATGATTACCGTGTGCCACGACTAAAAGGGATTATCTATAGCGCTTACCCGGATGTCGAAATAATCGATGCTACCCACGGTATTACCGGTATGGATATTGCTACTGGAGCTTACGTGCTGGATTTAGCCGCTAAGGAATTCCCTGCCGATGTGGTCTTTATTGCAGGTGTCGGGTCTCCGGCTAATCCGGACGTACAATACCTGGTGCTGCTAACCAATAAAGACCAAATATTCGTCGCGGCGAATAACGGCCTTCTTACTAATATTATTAACGATATGGGTATCAAAAAAGCTTATTCTATCACCAATACAGAATTGTATGACAGACCGGATAGTATGCTGTCTTCACATTATATCCTGGGGCGGGTCGGTGCTTTAATAGCTTCCGGGCGCCCGCTTGAAGATGTCGGGCCCGAAGTTAGTAATCCGGTCATGCTGGATATTCAAAAAGCGGTTGTTGCCAGCGGGAAAGCACAGGGTTCGGTGGTTTTTATCGACCGCTTCGGCAACTGCTTGACCAATATCTCGGGCGCCGATTGCGCTCAATTAGGAATTAAAGTTGGCGATACCCTCCAGGTGACAATCGCCGGCGCTAAAGTCACGATGAAACTCGGTACCACTTACGGCAGCGTCGCCGTGGGTGAAGCGGTGGCTTTCGTTAATAGCCTTGATTCTCTGCAGTTATCCTTGAACTCGGCGAACTTCGCCGGAGCTTATAATCTAAAAAACGGCGCGAAGATAGAAATCGAAAAGCTCGCTCCCTGACGTTTCGTAAAAGGAAAAGGAGAGCCACCTCTCTAACATAGTGTAAAAATAAACAGGCTGGCGATAGATGAATCTTGCCAGCCTGTTTTGTTTCAGTTTCCGGAGTGTTTAGTTGCGGTTAGTTCTGATTTTACTGAAACACTCGCTGCAATATACTGGTCTGCCTTCACGGGGTTCGAAAGGTACTTCCGTTTCTTTACCACATTCGGCGCAAACCGCAGGGTACATCTGGCGAGGTTTACCGCCGGAGCCCATGCGCTCGGCTTTCCTGTTCTGTCGGCAGGCAGGGCAGCGTTTGGGTTCGTTGGTGTAACCCTTACTCTGGAAGAACTCCTGCTCGGCAGCGGAGAAGGTGAATGATGCCCCGCAATCGGCACACGTGAGTGTTTTGTCTTCGAAAGCCACGGATGACCTCCTTTCTTAAGTTAGTTGGTTAGAGCTAAGGCCATCCGTAACCATGTCGAGATTAAGTAAACTCAATTGCATGTGATACCCTAGACTGAAAACCACCAGTCGCTATTATATAACGAACAAACAGGTTTGGCAATAGCTATAAAGGAAAAATTTTTTCCAATGCAAGACTCCAGATAAACCCCAACCAACTTAAATATCATGCATCAAATCGCTTTTATGCGAAAAATGGACATAATTGGATTGACAATATAACCATAGAACCATATAATCACGGCGACAAAAGTTGGAGGTGTGATGAAGTGGAACCAATATCGGCAAATGCAGTACCAATAGTATCCCCCGTAGGTGAGGGAAGCGTAATATGGGCATATATCATTATCATCGCCGTGATAGCCTTTATACCTCATCTGATTGACATCATCTTAACCTATAAATCAAAAATGAAATTAAGAAAAGCGCTCCTGGACCCCACAGCACGCGAGAAATTCACTTCTGATGAATTCAAAAAATTAATTGAAGAGGCCAGCAAGCCACCTAAAGGAATCGTCGGATTATCCCGCAGCACTATGGCAATTCTGGTCATCGCCATTTTGGGTATCGCCTTATTCCATCTGTTGACTACGCGACAAAATTCTGATAGTCAGATAATCAGCAACGTTATAAGCATGCTCGGCAGCTTGATTGCGGCGATAGTCGGTTTTTACTTCGGCGGCAAGTCTAGCGAAGAAGCAAGCCAGAGAAAATATGAAGACCAGGAATCAGGGCAAACCCCAGATACGAAAAAGTAACTAAGAATAATACGAGCGATTTTCAGCTAACTGTTTCAGGATACCCTCATATGCTTTAAGATAATAGCAACATCTGCTGGCGCCTGGCTCTACGGTGCCATTACTCCCGCCTTGTATTGACTATTTTAATTTCCGGTATATACTATTAGGTTAAAGCAGTAATGTCGTGAGAAAAGGGGGATAAAGATGAGTTACGAGCCGAAATATGAGAAACTGCGTATCTGGAACATTTTTATGGGTTTCCTGCACCTCGTCCAGGGACTACTTATCATTCTCCTGACCAATAACTTCACGCTACCGATTACAACATCCTTCTTGACATTCAATCCGTCGATGGGCAAGCTCTGGCCGGAAACCAACGTGCTGGTTAATTTGCCCTTCGGAATAATGGTGGCCGTATTCTTGTTTATCTCCGCCGTCGCTCATTTTACGGTCTCTTCGCCGGGGGTGTTCGGCTGGTATGTCAACAACCTGAAGAGGGGCATCAACTACGCCCGCTGGTACGAGTATGCCTTCAGCGCCTCGCTGATGATTGTGCTTATCGCCATGCTGTGCGGCGTGTATGACCTGGGGGCTTTAATCATGGCTTTCGCGCTTACTGGCGTGATGAACCTATGCGGGCTGGTGATGGAGGTGCATAACCAGACGACGAAAAAGACCAACTGGACTTCTTACATAGTCGGGTGTATCGCGGGCATCGCGCCGTGGGTAGCCATCGCCATCTACTTCTTCGGGTCGCTGGCTCAAGCTGGTGGGGGCGTGCCGAAGTTTGTCTACGCCATCCTGCCGATACTCTTCGTGTTTTTCTTCTGCTTCGCGGTAAATATGGTGCTGCAATACAAGAAGGTGGGACCCTGGCGCGATTACCTATTCGGCGAGAGGGTTTACATCCTGCTAAGTCTGATTGCGAAGTCAGCGCTGGCATGGCAGGTTTTCGCGGGAACATTAAGACCGGTATAGGTCTTAGAGCTAATTATAATTCTAAAATAGCCTCGAACACGCGAACGGGGGATAGTCGTCATATCGCCTAACTTTGACATGCTCCCTGCCAGAATTTATACTTAAAAGGTTGACTTTTCAGAATTACAGATTGAAGAGGTAATAGACTATGAACGTGCCCAAGGCACTCGATGCCGCTAATACCGTTCTTTTGCTTATCGATTTCCAGGAGCGGCTTTTCCCCGTGATGCACGAAAAGGAAAAGCTCCTGAAAAATGTTATCAAGCTCATCAAAGGGGCGAAAGTGCTGGAGATACCGATTGTCCTGACCGAGCAGTACCCCAAAGGACTGGGTCCGACCATCCCGGAGATTAAAGAGCTAATACCGGAGATAAATCCGGTTGAAAAGGTCTGCTTTAGCTGTACGGACGAGGCGGCGTTCAACCAGGCCCTGGAGGGACTGAAACGCAAGCAGGTGCTCATCGCGGGCATTGAGGCACATATCTGCGTTTACCAGACAGCTATGGCGCTGGCGCGTTTAGGCTATGAGGTGCAGCCGGTGGGTGATTGCGTTGCTTCCCGAGACCCAGAAAACAAACTGGCAGCACTTTTTAAAATGGGGGCGGCCGGCGTCAGCCCGACGACGGCGGAGATGGCGTTATTCGAGTTGCTCAAGGTGGCGCAAGGGGATAAGTTCAAGCAGATAAGCAATATCGTGAAATAGCAAGTATCAAGGAATACGTAAGGAGTAAAGGTGGCTGGATTCCCGCTTGCGCGGGAATGACGTTGGATTCTGGTATATGAAATTAAAAAGGAACAGTCCCATCGAATTCCGGCGCGAGGTACTATCTTCGCGGATGATGACCCGCAACGGCTCGGGTGAGTTCAGCGAAGCGGCTATCCCCCTGGAGTTCCGCTTCGACCCGCTGACCGGGCGGACATGTCGTATCGTGCAGTATTCGCCGGAAAGAATAATACGCCCGAATCTGACAACTCTGGAAAGGAAGTCGAAGAAACTCACCTGTCCGTTTTGTAAACCGTTTATCGAGAAGAACACACCCCGCTTCCCACCCGACCTTGTCCCCGAAGGCATAATCCGTAAGGGAAAAGCCGTAGCCTTTCCGAATCTGGGACCCTACGATGTTTACGGGGTGGTCGTGGCGATCTCCGACCGTCATTTCGTCCCTCTTAAGGACTTCGATACGGGGACGGTACACGATGCCCTGCTGGCGGCACAGGCATATATCAAAAGCGTTCAGGATTTCGACAGCCGGGCGATTTATCACTTTATCGCCTGGAACCATATGCCGCCATCCGGAGGCAGCATCGTCCACCCGCATTTGCAGAGCAACGCCGGCTATTTCCCCACCGACTATCAGGCCCAAATACTTGAAGCTTCCGAGAAATACTATCAGGAGAAGGGGACGAACTACTGGAGCGACCTGCTGAAAGAGGAGAAGAAAAACGAGCAAAGATACATCGGCCAGATTGGCCATACCGAGTGGCTGACCAGTTTCGTGCCCAAGGGACGACTTTCCGACGTAGTGGCGGTGTTCCCGGGTAAAGCCTCGATTGCGGAGCTGACCAAGCGAGACCTGGAGGACTTCGCCCGCGGGCTGATTAAGGTTTTCGACTATATCGATGAGCTAAAGCTGATTAGCTTTAACATGAGCACCTATTCGGGCTTCGATAAGGACAGGTTCTGGGCGCACGCCCGTATCACGCCGCGGGGCATGCTGCTCTATTCACCCATCGAGACGAGCGACCAGTTTTACTACCAGATAATGCAGGACGAGAACATCTGTATCCTGCCGCCGGAAACGGTAGCCGAGGGGTTGAGGAAGCGGTTTTAAGATGGGTCGAGCGAAAAATAAGTCCGTTAAAGAAGCGGGAACTATGGAGTGTCGTCGGTGCGGCGTCTGCTGTAAAAAACATCAAGCTTTCGTGACGCCGGAGGATATCGATAGGATAACGGCTTACCTGGGGATAACCCTCAACGACTGGGAAAAGCTGTATGATGACCGCCGCTGGCAATACTCGGAATACCGCCTGATACGCCAGATAAACGGCGCCTGCGCCTTTCTTAAGTTCTCCGAGGGGTTGGCAACCTGCGAAATCCACGCCGTGAAGCCTGTCTGCTGCGCGAGGTGGCAGGCGGGGCTGGACAAGAAGGAATGTAAAGAGGGGTTGGCGAGTAAATAGCTGTAAGTTGTTAGTTGACAGTTATCAATTTTCAGTTATCGAGGTCAAGGGCAAATATAATAGCTTTTGCGACATCAGCCATCTTTTCCGGAGATAGCTGGGTAATACGCTCTGTTAGTCGGGACTTGGGGATAGTGAGTATATTATCCAGATTAGCTACACATTTTGCTGGCATCCCGTCTTCTTCACCGAGGGGCACTTCGACAGGCATTTTACGGATAGTACGCGTAATTAAGGCTACTGTAACTGCGGTCCTGACGCTATAAGCTGCATTTCGCGACAATAAAAGAACGGGACGCCTGCCAACGGGCGAGGGCAATTCCGCCCACCTCACTTCGCCGCGCTGCATCTACCACGACTCCTCGGATAGGACTTCTGCTGACATAGCTGTTTGTATCTCTCCCGCCGTCGGTTCCTCCGGGAATCTTATATATCCCTGCTGATAGAGCTTGTCCTGTTCTTCGTCTTCAACCTGCTGCAAATAACGCGTGCATGCCTGGCGGATTACCTCCGACCTGGCGCGCCGTTGTTTTTTCGATAGACTATTTAAATTCTTGAGGAGGTCCTCATCAACAGGAACCTGTATCACTTTCTTCACCATCCTATGCCTCCACAATAGAATTACACAATATTATACATATTATATTACACAATGTCAATGTTTTTTGCTTACTAACAATGTAAACTTCCCCTTTACCCTTATATCCCTCGATGAGTTACCTACCAGTATCTCAAAGTCGCCGGGTTCGGCTACCCAGTCCTTAAGTTTCACATCATAGAAGGAGAAGGCTTCTTTAGTCAGGGTAAAATTAACTATTTTCTTTTCGCCGGGGGAGAGGGCAACCTTCTTAAAAGCTTTTAGTTCTTTGGGAGGGCGCGGCACGCTGCAGGCAACATCAGCTACATAGACCTGCACCACCTCTTTGCCCGCCACTTTACCGGTATTAGTAATATCAACACTGACCTTTATTTTGTCCTTGGCTTTAGCGGGGCTGACCTTAAGGTTGCTGTATTCAAAACTAGTATAAGAAAGCCCGTATCCGAAGGGGAACAAAGGCTCCACTTTGTTAGCGTCGTAGTGGCGGTAGCCGACGTAGATGCCCTCGCCATAAAGCACATTATCGTTGGCGCCGGGGTAGTTGGCAAAGGCGGGGTTATCCTCTAAACGATGAGGGAAGGTATCAGGCAGCTTGCCGGAGGGATTGACTAAACCGAAGAGGACGGACGCGATGGCGTTGCCGCACTCCTGCCCGGGGAAAAAGGCTTCTACAACGGCGGGGACATTTTCCAGCCAGGGCATAGCTAAAGGCGAGCCGTTGTTCAGAACGACGACAGTATTGGGATTGGCTTTAGCCACCCGGCTGATAAGCTCGTTTTGTCCCGGCGGCAGGTCCATATCTTTTCTATCGAATCCCTCGCTTTCGTGCTTCTCGTTCAGCCCAGCGAAAACGATAGCGGCATCAGCATTAGCGGCGGCTTTTACAGCACGCTCTAAAAGGTCGGGCGACGGGGAGGCATCACAGCCAGGCGCGTAAACTATTTCCATATTATCGCCGCACAGATTTTTTATTGCTTCGAGAGGGGCGACCTTATAGTAAGGAACCACCTGCGCGCTGCCGCCGCCCTGGATGCTGGCTGAAGCCGCATTAGGCCCGATAACGGCGATAGTCTTTATTTTGCTTTTATCCAACGGGAGGATGTGATTATCGTTTTTCAGGAGGACAATCGCTTCCTCGGCGATCTCACGGGCAAGCTTGCCATGGGCGGGGAACTCTTTATTTTTATCGGCATCATTGATATTCCCCTCCAGCGCGCCGGTGTTTATCAATATTCTTAAGATACGGCGCACCTTATCATCGATTATTTTAATATCAACCTCGCCTTCTTTTACCGCTTTCACTAACGCTTCTCCGAAGAATCGCGCCGGGCCAGGCATCTCTAAGTCCAGGCCGGCATTAGCGGCGGGTACCGTGCTGTGGGTGGCAAACCAGTCTGACATGACGAGTCCCGCAAAACCCCACTCATCCTTTAAAATTTCCGTTAAAAGTCGATGGTTTTCCGAGGCATGAGTGCCGTTGACTTTGTTATAGGAGCACATAAACGACCAGACGCCGGCTTCTTTTATGGCTTTTTCAAAAGAGGGGAAGTAGATTTCGCGCATGGTTCTTTCATCCGCCTCCGAGCTGATGGTCATACGCTGGTACTCGGAGTTGTTGAGGGCGAAGTGTTTCACGCAGGCACTGACCTTTCTACTTTGAATACCGGAGATAATGGCAACTCCCATACGGGCAGATAAATAGGGGTCTTCAGAGTAGCTTTCAAAGTTTCTGCCGCCGAGTGGCGAGCGGTGGATATTGACGCAGGGTCCTAACAAAATTGAGCAGCCCCGCGCCCGCGTCTCCTCCCCTAAAGCGCTGCCCACCTGGTAAATGAGGTCAGGATTCCAGGTAGCCGCCATACCGACGGCGGTGGGGAAACAGGTGGCGGGGATAGTGACATTATTATTGGTTTCGTCCACCGTCCTGGCGCCGTGGGGTCCATCGGTAACCTTGATGGAAGGAATGCCCAGTCGCTCGATGGCGTGCGTACGCCAGAAATTAATACCCGCCAGCAGCGAGACTTTTTCCTCCAGAGTCATTTGCTTTATCAGCGCTTCGATTCTTTTTTGCATGGCAGGTGCCTCCAAATATTCATTTAGTAGCGATTTCAGGCGGGCAGGGATTTAAGAAATTTAAAAAGAACTTCCTGATAATCGGGGAAATTGTCACGGCGGATGTTATGGGTGGTGCCCTTGATTTGCACCCATTTGAAGGGGTGTTTGGCTTTCCAGAGTTTAGCGGCGTGCTCGGCAACTTCTTTGGTGACGATTCCTTTTTCGGCGATAATGAGGAGGGTGGGGCATTTTATCTTTGGCACTAGCTCATCGTAAGAGTGTGGATTAACAATCATATGTAAAAACAGCGAGGCATCGAACTGCTGTTTGGCTTTCGCCCAGGGGAGTCTTTCTTTTTCCGGCCATTGCGGGTCCATCTTGCGGCTTTCGGCAACGAGTTCTTCAATGGAAAGGTTACGTAGTCCGAGTAACCATCCTACCCTGGCCGCCCCCTCATTCCGCTCTTTTTCAGCCATCTTAGGATCGGGTTCCGGCATGCCCCAGGGAGGGTCTTCCAGGATAATGGCGCACGGCAGCGAGGGATACATCACCGCGATATTCGCCGCGGTATCGGCGCCCATGGAATGCCCCGCGATTAAAGGTTTCTTAAGTCCCAATGCTTTAATCAAACCAACCACCTGTTGCGCGTAACTTTCAAACGAAACATTAGGATCGAGCCTATCCGAGAGTCCGTGCCCTTGAGCATCCGGCATGATAACGTCGTACTTTGGCGTGAGGGCTGTAGCCAGCGTCGTCCAGCAAAGCCCGTTATCCGTAGCGCCATGGAGCAGGATAAACGGCGGCTTGTCGCCGCCGGTACGATAGTAGTGCAGCTTGATTCCCTTAATATTTAAATCGCCTTCGGTATATTGCAGCATGTTTGTTCCTTTCAGGTAAGATTAATAGATTTTATTACTGCCGGACGTTTTTAGGCAAATACAGGAGAAAAGTGTTAGTATATAGCCGAGAAACAACAAGGCAGCAAACGGAGGCTAAAAATGGCAAAAAGCAAATTCGAGAAGCTGCTCGAGCCAGGCTATATCGGCAAGGTCAGGACGAGGAACCGGATGGTGAAGACCGGGGCGGGGACATTCATGTGGCACGAGGACGAGACTCATATGAATAAAGCCATCCTGGCTTACTATGAGAGTCTGGCGCGGGGCGGGGTAGGCTTGTTAATTGTGGAGAGTCCGACCATCGACTATCCTGCGGGGGCGCGGTGGCGGGCACGCTACCGCATCGATAATGATAAATATATCGAGGGCTTGAGTGAGCTTACCGAGGTTATCCATAAATACGGCTGCCCTACTTTTATGCAGATGAACCATGACGGGCCGTGGCAGGCACATCTTCTCGGTGATGACTCGCCATTTCAAGGACCGCCGATTGGTGCCTCGCCCACGGTGCTGAAAAACGAGAATGATTTTCATAACGAACCGCCGCACGAGCTGACGATACCGGAAATCGAGGTAATCATCGATAAGTTCGCCAGCGCTGCCGTGAGGGCGCAAAAAGCGGGGTTCGATGGGGTGGATATCAATGCCGCCAGCAGCCACCTGCTGCATAACTTTTTATCACCATTCTGGAACCGGCGGCAGGACGCTTACGGAGGAAGTCCCGAGAACCGGGCGCGTATCGTCACCTCCATTATCAAAGAAATCAAAAAGCGCTTGGGACAGGACTTCCCAGTATCCATCTGCATCAACAGCATCGAAGTCGGGCAAGCAGCCGACGTCCCCGACGAAAAATGTATCACGGTGGACGACGCCAAAAGAACAGCGCGATTACTACAAGAAGCCGGCGCCAACGCCATCCACGTGCGCAGTCACTGGCTGGGATATCATGTGGGGGCTTACCTGCCGGACCTGCTTTTCTATCCGGCTCCTCCCATCCCCCTTCAATCTATACCTAAAGAATACGACGTAAAGCTTAGAGGCAAGGCATGGAACGTGAACCTGGCAGCGGAGATTAAAGCGGCGATATCCATACCGGTGATGGTAGTGGGCAAGCTCGACCCAGAGCTGGGCGAGAAAGTGTTGCGAGAAGGCAAAGCCGATTTTATCCTCATGACGCGGCGATTGCAGGCCGACCCGGAGCTGCCCAACAAAGTTATCGCCGGCAGGCTTAAGGATATTGCACCCTGCACCGCCTGCGAAAACTGCCTGGGCAGTCGACGCTGCCGCATCAACGCCTTCATGGGTAAAGAGTACAACACCATTGAGAAAGCGGCTAAAAAGAAAAAGGTGGTGGTGGTAGGTGGGGGCCCAGCCGGTATGGAGGCGGCCCGGGTAGTGGCACTGCGGGGACATGAGGTAACGCTTTATGAGAGAAATAGCCAGCTGGGTGGACTGCTCCCCGTCGCGGCTGTGGTCAAGGGCACGGAGCTGGAAGACCTGCCGGCGATAATACACTATCTAAAACGCCAGATAAAAAAGCTGGACGTAAAGGTTAGAGCGGGTAAAAAGGTTGATGATAAAGAGATAGAGAAAATCAAGCCGGATGTGGTTATCATCGCCACGGGCGGTACACCGACCATGCCCGATATCAAAGGCATCGACCTGCCGAACGTGGTGGGTGGGGCTAAACTGCATAAGAGTCTCAAGTCATACTTAAGGTTCATTCCACCGAATCTCTTAAGATGGCTGACTAAATTTTACCTGCCCATTGGTAAAAGGGTAGTCATTATCGGGGGAAGTCTGCATGGCTGTGAGCTGGGGGAGTTCCTCGCCAAACGGGGCAGGCAGGTAACTATCGTGGAAAAATCGGAAAAGTTGGGACAGGGCATGGTGGACGTTATCCAGGCGTATTTATTCCATTGGTTCAAGAAAAAGGGCGTTACCCTGATAAGCGGAGTAAAAGGGTACGTGGAAATCACGAAAGAGGGATTGACGATTATCAATAAAGACGGAGTAAAAGAGATCATCAAAGCCGATACGATTATCCCCGCCCTGCCGCTAACGCCCGATATGAAACTATACGAAAGCCTTAAAGGCAAAGTCGCGGAAATTTATGCCATCGGCGACTGCCAGGAGCCTTTATTGATAGTCGACGCAATCAGCAAGGGCATGGAAACCGCCCGCTTGATTTAGTCCAACCGCAAAGGGAGATAAAATATGCCTGAACAAAAGTATGCGAAAAACATACTCACGGAAGACCTGATGCCACCGCCGCCAGAGAGAGATGTAAAAAGCATGGAGGAGCAAGCGAAGGCGGGGAAAACTCTTGACAGGACACTACTGCTGGGTATACAGGACTCGATAGTGAAGGGGGCGTTCTTCGCAGGGTGCGAGTGGCTGTGGCAGCTCACGGGCAACGGACCCGTTGCCATCGAGACGCCTCACACGCATGACTTCGATGAAATCATCGGATTTGCTGGCTCTAACCGGAGTCATCCGCGTGACCTGGGCGGGGAAATCGAGTTCTGGATGGACGATGAGCCTTACACGCTCACCAAGACCTGCTTCATCTTCATTCCCAAAGGCGTCAAGCACTGCCCCGTCGTCCTCAAGCGTATCGACACACCCATCTTCATGTTCGAGTCCGGCAACGATACCGCTTATGAAAAGCTAAAGAAGTAAAAACGAGGAGGATTTATAATGCCGAAGAAGGATTATAATAAATACTTTGTGAGCAAGCCCGCCTATGAAGTCGTCCCGGTGACGGAGGTAAAAGGTCGGCGTCCGGCGATGACTTTATTAAGCAATAACCTGGTGCCGAAGACCAATATGTACATCGAGACCGGCTGGGTGTTCGGGATGCCTGACCCCAACCCGCACATCTTCGAGCATACGCACGACTACGACGAAATCGTCATCCACCTGGGGACCGACCCGAAAAACCAGGAGGAGTTGGGTGGCGAAATCGAGTTCATGGTTGGCGGGCAGCCGCTGACCATCAATAAAACATCCGCGGTTTACGTGCCTAAGGGCGTCAAGCACGGGCCGCTGACCTGGAAAAAATACAGTAAGCCGCACCTGGAGCTGACGATAATGATTGGCGCCGGGTCTTTAGCAGAAGCCGACCCAGGCGGACATGAAAAAAGAAGGGAGAAAAAATAATGGCTAAGTGGGATAAAAAATACTTCGTGACGGAATTGAGGGACGTTGTTGGCGCCGCGCCCTGGTCGCCGGTTTTCGCGGATAACGAGGCGAGGCGTCTGCTCTCTCTTGACAGCGACGTTTTAAAGGGTGCTTTCTACATGGAAACGGCGTGGTTTCTCCCCGGCGACTGGCCGGATAAAACCGGCTCAATGAAGAACCGCACCATTGGGGCGCACAAGCATGACTTTGATGAGACGATTGCCTGGATAGGCACCGACCCCAAAGACCCCTATAACCTACACGGGGAAATAGAGATATGGATAGACGGCAAGCAGAACTTCATTGATAGGAGCTTTGTAGCGTTTGTCCCCGCGGGCATAGAGCATGGGCCGATAAACATCCGAAGGATAGAGCGCCCGATGTTCCACTTTACGGCGGGTATGGGGAAGAAGTATAAGGGATAAAATCTTTTGTCGTAACAATAAATATAATATGTTTTGTTATGTTTAATTTGTAAGTTGACTTATAAAATAGTTTCATTTAACATAATTCAAGAAACAAAATCAAATTGAGAGTATTTATATTAGATGTATAAGGGGGTGAGTAAGCCATGTCACGTATCGTAGAATTTTCTATTTCCGGCTTAGTTGGTCGTAAGGACAATTATCACCAAGTGCTTGATAAAAACGTCAATGTTTTTTTTGGTCCTAATGGAAGTGGTAAGACATCACTCCTCAGAATACTTAATTCAGCCATGAGTTTAGATTCAAGCTCATTAACCAACGTCCCATTTAAGAGTGCAGAAATAATTTGCACTTGCACCAGAGAAGATAGCCACCTGGTTGAGATAAAAAATTGATGCCTAACTTTGAAATTCGACCTTTAGATGAAAGTGAGTATTCTTTGTGGGATAATTTTGTGGAAGAATCCCCCAATGGAACTATATTCCATAAGACATTTTGGATTAGAGATTCGGGAAGAAAGTTCATCATTTATGGCTATTTTAAGGGTGGGGAATTGTATGCGGGAATCCCATTGACTTATATTAACAAACTTGGTATCAAAATAGCATCCCAACCAATATTAATCCCCTATCTCGGCGTTATTTTCAAAAAACAAGATACCAAGTATGTAAATAGGCTCACGCAAGAGAAGGAAATGAGCCGAGAAATCGCAAGAAGATTGAAAATGGATTTCTATATTGTGAGTTTTAGCAGTTGTCCAGGGCTGGCTGACTTTCAGCCCTTTCTCTGGGAAGGATTCTCTGCTGAGGTAAATTATACCTATATCATCAACCTTGAAAACAGCCTAGATGACATCTGGAAGGCTATGGATGATAGAGCAAGAAATATTATCAGGAAAGCGGAAAAAGATGGCATTTGCGTGGTTATGAGCGATGACTTCAATCAAACCCTCAATCTTGTGGAGAAGACATTAGCAAGGCAGGACATGAGCACAATTTTCAAATTGACCGCAATGAATTATAATGACTTACTTCGGGCTAGGGGGCAGTGCAAATCCTTTTTTGCTAAAGACAAGAAAGGCGATTATATAGCGGTGGTTTATATCGTTTGGGATAGCAAGAGAAGCTATTATCTTTTGGGGGGATATGATGCCGAAAGAAGCCACATTGGAGCTTCGAGCATCGCCGTATGGGAAGCGATAAAATATACCAAGGAAAATCTCGGTCTGAGAGAATTTGATTTTGAGGGTTCGTTGATATCTCAAGTAGAGTTATTTTTCAGGAAATTCGGCGGTATGCTAACCCCTTATTACAATATAAAATGGGTCAAACCATATTTAAATCCCACTGGACTATTGTGGAAATTGGGCAGATTTATATTATCTAGATTATAGAGAATGATAGAGCAGCCGATGTTCCACTTTACGGCAGGCATGGGGAAGAAATATAAGGGATAAAATATTATTAGAGTTGAATCGAACTTGAATGTATTATATATTTCTTAATTAGATGGATGATATGCCTAAAAAAATAGGAATAATAGGGACACCTTTTCCAAGTGATGATGTAGAATTTGTGTCTCTAGATGCCGATAAATCTCTATTAGATTTTGATATATCAGTTTTCAATCCTGATATTAGCGAATTCTATAACAACGAAATTTTCGGAATAAAAGAATACTTAGGAAAACCCTGCTTAGATGATTCAAAATCGTTTAAACTAAAAGAGGCATTATCACATTGGCAAAAAGAAATCCTTGAAGCTATACGGGCGGGGAAAACGATATTTATATTACTTAATAAACTTCAAGAGGTCTATGTGGCCACAGGAACAAAAACTTTTTCAGGAACTGGACGTAATAGACAAGCAACACGGCATGTTGCTCCTGCTTCTAACTATGAACTAATCCCCGGAGGAATTGAAGTAGCAAATTCTGAAGGTACATCAATGAAACTTCACGGTAAGGATAACATACTTGCTACGTATTGGACTGAGTTAGAACCCGTATCTGAATTCCGTATTCTTCTCAGTGGAGAAGGTATACAACCACTAATTACTACAAAAACTGGAGATAAAACTGTCGGTGCATATATTAAATATAAAGATGCACCAGGAACACTAATATTACTTCCATATATTAATTTCGAAGGTCCGGATTTCGTCCGTGAAACAAAAGCAGGTGATGAAACTTGGACTAGGAAGGCAATTCAAACCAGTAAGCAATTTATTACAGCTATTATTGGCATCGATAATACCTTGAAAGAAGAATGTGAATCCACAACGCCACCCGAATGGATAATCAATGAAAGATATATACTACAAAAAGAACTACAGATTAAGGATGAGCTTCAAGTACTAGATCAAAATATTGATACCATTCAGAAACAAAAAGAGCAATTATTACAAGTTCTAAATACTGAAACCGAAATTAAAAGATTACTATATGAAAAGGGAACGCCTCTTGAAGCAGTTATTATTAAAAGTCTTCGACTTATAGGATATAAGGCATCTAGATATCGCGGTGAGGATTCAGAATTTGACGTTGTTTTTGAGAGTGAAGATAGGAGGCTTATTGGTGAAGCGGAAGGCAAGGATAAAAAAGCCATTAATATTGATAAGCTTCGGCAACTGGAAATGAATATTCAAGAAGATTATGCTCGTGATGAAGTTACAGTAATGGCAAAGGGTGTGTTATTTGGTAATGCTTACCGTTTGTTACCACCAGAAGGAAGGTCAGATTTCTTTACTGAGAAATGCGTCACTGCGGCGAAAACCAACAATATTGCCTTAGTGAAAACAACTGATTTATTTCACATTTCAAAATATCTATCATCTACAGAAGACAAAGAATTTGCAAAGAAATGTAGAAAATCTATCCTAGATACAAATGGTATTGTAAGTTTTCCGGATATCCCTGAAATAAAAATTCGAGAATAATGCAATACCATTTCCGATCAATGCTAATAAAACAAAAAATCCCCCGGTTTTTTAAGGTTCGGGAAATTTTTTTTATCTTTAGCAGCAGTGGTTAAACCTCTATTTTTACCAGCTCTTCCTCTTCTTTGGCTTCAACAGGAGTATTAAGCATATCCTCGGCGCCCATTTTCAAAGACTCTATAAGCTCTTTACGGCTTTTTTCCTGCGCATTCACGCCCGGCAAATCTATCAGCCAACCAATCCACCAGTTACCGCTCTTTTTAATGACCGCCCTGTATTCCATTTAATCACCCCCTTATCTATCTGGGAAAGGGAATATCTAAATCACGACAAATCTTCCTGGCTAACTCATCAATTATCTCATTATGCCTTGGAATTTCTGTCCTTAACCTTCCTCTTGTATAAATACTGTGACGGCGTCCTTCGCGTAAAAGAAAAGCGCCATTATCCACTAGATGTTTTACAAGTTCTTTTCTTTTCATATTCCGAAGGCTCGTCTGCTATATATTATATCACTTTGAACAAAACAAAAAATTCCCTTTTTGGGGGGGATTTCTTTTTATCTTTAGCTGTTATGGTTGTATAATAGAAAGAACTTTTTGCTTTTGAACGGGGGTAATATGCGCAAACTTTTAGAGAGTAGGGTGGCGGTGGTTACAGGCGCCGGCAACGGCATCGGGCGGGCGGAAGCTATCGGGCTGGCTAAGCAGGGGGCTAAGGTGGTGGTTAACGACATCGGCACGTCTGCTTACGGACAGGGCGTCTCACACGAGCCGGCGGATGCTGTGGTGAAAGAAATTAAGAGCGCCGGTAATATCGCCGTTGCCTGTTATGATAGCGTGACCACGGAAAAAGGGGCGGAAAACATCATCCAGACCGCGGTGGACAGTTTCGGGCGAATCGACGTGTTAATCAATAATGCCGGCGTGGTCAAGGACCCTGATAACATCGCCGATATCAGCCCCGACGACTGGGATATTTTGATGAAGACCCATCTTTACGGCACGTTTTACTGCACGCGGCGCGCCTGCTCTTTTATGAAAAAACAACGCTATGGCCGCATCATCAATACATCCTCACACGTAGGATTAGGTTTTAAGGGATTCGTGTCTTACGCCGCCGCCAAGGAAGGGATAGTCGGACTCACCCGCGTCGTTGCCCGCGATATGGCGGAGTTTGGGGTTACCTGTAATGCCATCCGCCCGATTGCCGCCTGGCGGGGCGCCACAGATAAAAACCCTAAGATTGAGGTCAACCGACCGGAAGATGTCGCCACTTTGGTGGTTTATCTAGCGAGCGAACAGGCAGACCATATTAATGGCTGCATCTTCGAGGTGTGGCGGGGGCATGTGGGAATATTTACCGAGCCGCCGCCGGTGCAGCAGGTTCTCCAGAAAGAAAGTGCCTGGACCACCGAGGAGCTTGCCGAGGCTATCCCCAAGACTTTGACCAAAGGCAGGTCACGGGATAAATTCCCCAAAATCCTGGAGTTTTTCTAACCTACATTTTATCGAGCAACGGGCTTCAAATATAATAAAAATCCCCCGTTTTTTAGGCGGGGGATTTCTTTTTATTCTTTGGTAGCTTGGAAGGTTTAGTTGACTGAAAGAATTTCTTTTCACCGTGCTATCAGTGAAAGACCAATTTTAAATAAAATACAGCCGGAATTTAGGGTGTTCTTTTAAGGGTAATACTCCATAATAATTAGGGTTGATACTGATTAAAACGATGACTGTAATAGCTATTATAAACTGGTAGATTCTATAAGCTATATCAAGCTTGAAGGAGTCATGGTCTCCATTTTCTAAACTGATTAGAGAGAACGCGTAATAAAAACGTTAATCATTACCACAACCAACACGGAGGATAAACAATGAAACTGGGTTATAAACTGGTTATCTCGTTTTTGATTATGACATTGATAATGGGTGTTTTTGGCTTTTATATGTTCAATAATATAAGCAACAAACTATCAGCCAAGCAAGAAGAAGTTGATAAAGTCAGTGAGATCATTTCAGCTCTTCAAAATTTCCAAAGAGAGAACTACCAAACACAACTCAAAATGTTAGAATATGCCTACGAGCCGAGTGAAGACACATTGAACCAGTTCTTCAGTCATTTAATTAACTGGGAAACACTATTCGCTAATTTTGTCCTGCTGTCAAATGCAAAACATTTAAGCACCCAGGAGTATGAGATAATAGCCGGCGACCTGCAAAGCGGCACCTTTGCGGTAAAGTCGAGCTGGCGTAAATTTGTAAATACGACGGCATCATTAGCTACAGGTACCATCGATTCTCCCACATTAAACGATGATGGTACAGTTAAATATCCATATCTTGATGAAATGCATTCGTATGGATATGATTTCAGCTATCCCATGTTCGATATGAGTACGTGCGACACAAGCAATCCCATATTTCATGAATCGATGACTGCCATGGAAGACCTGTTTGACAAGGCCAATTTCAACGAAAACACCGATAAGTTCGTAGCACTTCAACAGGAGAATTTAGCTGCCAGACAAGTTGAAATGGACGATCTGAAATCGTCGCTTACTACTCAATTCATCATTGCCTTCGTAATTGTGGTGATTGCCGCGGTCTTAATCGCTCTTTTACTTACCAGGATGATAGTGAAACCGATCAATGACCTGACCAAACTGGCCAATGAAATAAGCCAGGGGAAGACTGAACTATCTGTGCCGAAAATAAATACCAAAGACGAAATCGGCGACCTGGCGACGAGTTTTGGCAGAATGGTTGCTTCTATCAAATTTATGATGATGGATAAGGAGGAATAAGCACATGGCGCTTTATGATGAAGCAGTTGCAGTGGCTAAAGGATACATTGGGCCGGCAGGTCAGCAGTTCATTGACCGTCAACTGACTTCTCATCTTAATCTAAAACCAACTGATCTTACTGCCTCTAATCTTGCTGATTTGGCTAAATGGTGCTTTGCCTCCGGACGGCTAGTCATCGACGAGAAACAAGCCACAGAGTTTAGTGAAAAAGTAAAGTCTCTCGCAATATAAAGTAGTCATAGAATAAACAAGCGGGGCACTTTGTGTGCCCCGCTCTTTTTTTGCTTTGAGCTAGCTTTACTAAAGGCAATAGGTTCACGCTTTAGAAACGTAAAATAGTGACGGTGACAGTTATGGTGGCGTAGACCGAGCCCTACAGGCCCGAGAAGAAGCAGACAACAGCCAAAGGTAAGCGTGGTGGCCAGGCCGCGAAGACGCGCAAGCCTAAGAAAGCCGAGGAAGAGCCGCCATCGGGTGAAGCAGGAATGGCCGAGCAACCGGTAACCCAACAGGAGTAGATTTGAATAGGCTGGCGAAGGTCATTGTGGGCATGGTGAAACGGCGTATAACAAGAAAGCCCACCGTTTAAGATGGGCTTTTTAACTTTCTTGGTAGCGGGGGTTGGATTTGAACCAACGACCTCCGGGTTATGAGCCCGACGAGCTACCACTGCTCTACCCCGCGTCGAAGTGCAATTTTAAGTATATGCTGTTGCGAGGATGTGTGTCAAGCAAGGGGTGAGGATAAAATACCCCACCCCGAGGTCCTTCGCTACGCTCAGGATGACAGTTCGACTATTTAGGCGGCTGGAGGGCGGCGCGTTTGCGGTGGTCTTCCAGGTAGCGCCGGGCGAACCTATCACGCCCCAGGATAAGGTCAGCAGATAGCACGGCCGGGAGCACCTTAGCCGCATCGGCGATAAGGGCGGTGCCGCCAGCCTCGATGACCATCGCCATCCAGGCGTTATTTAATATCGGGCGGTCCGGCATGCCGAAGGAGATATTGCTCGCGCCCATCGTCATGTTTAAGCCAAGCTCCAGGCGTATCTGGCGCAGGGCGTTGAGAACATCCATCGCGGCTTTTGGCTCGGCGCCAATAGCATAAGTCATCACATCGATAACGATATCTTCCTTGGGGATACCCATTTTTGCGGCAGCTTCGACAATCTTATAAGCGACAGCCACGCGGCGTTCGGCGGTCTTAGGAATGCCATCATCGTCCTGGGCTAAGCCGACCACCGCGGCGCCGTACTCTTTGATTAGCGGCAGGACACGTGCTAGACGTGCCGTTTCGCCGCTCACGGAGTTGACCAGCGGTTTACCCTTATAGACTTTCAGTCCGGCTTCCAGGGCATCCGCATTGGGACTATCGATGCAGAGAGGCACATCAACCGTTGCCTGGATAATTTTAATAGCTTCAGGCAAGAGCTTCACATCGTTCACACCCGGGGCATTAACATTACAATCGAGGATGGTAGCGCCGGCGGCAACCTGTTCCAGGGCTTCCTTCTTCACGATAGAAAGGTCGCCGTTTTTAAGGGCTTCGGCGAGTTTCTTTTTACCGGTTGGATTGATACGCTCGCCGATGATAACAGTAGGACGATCGTAGGAAATGATAACTTCCTTAGTAGGGGTGGATACTTTTGTTTCCATAGTTTTTTCTCCTGTTTTTATTTGTAGACACCGTATTCTTTGGCGGCTTCCATAAAGGCGCGCAGGTTATCAGGGTTACCTTCGTTCATACCAGCAGCGCCCGTCAAAATATAGCCGCCGCCCGGAGCACAAGTTTCGATAAGTTTACGACAGTATTCCTTCACCTCCTTGGGAGTTTTGGTATATAAGACTGACGACGGCACGTTGCCGGCGATACAGGCGGAACCGCCGAGGACTTTCTTGGCGCGAGCCATATCGATATCCTCAAAGCTCCATAGCATCGAGCCTTTGGGCAGGTCCTTAATCACTTCAAGTCGCGCGCCGTACCTTCCCTCGGCAAAGGGGAAGGGCACCAGCCCTTCTTCAATCTGACCCATGAGCACGCGCCGGTAGGTCGGCCAGTAAAAGGTCTCAAATTGCTTGGGGGACATAAAGCTCTCGTCGCCCTTATGGAGGGGCATAAAGCAGAACGGACAGCCCGTAACATCAGCCATCGCCACCGCGTTCTTAATTGTGTTGGGGACAATTTTCTCCATCACCTCATGCAGTTTTTCTGGCTGGCGGTACATATCCATGATCATGCCCTGCGTGCCGCGGAAGAAATCGGCGATATTATCGAAAGGGGCGCCGCCCATACCGCCGCCGCGCAGTTCCGGGATGCCGGCGGCGCGGGAAGCCTGATTGATTTCCGCCACCGCTTTCTGCCACTTGATAACCTCTTTGCCAGCTTCAAACATGGTCTTGAAAGCCGCCTCGACATCAGGAGCAGCCATCGCGGCGTAAAACATCAAAGGCACGCCCATCATGCCGTTCATCTGCGGGAGTTTTTTAAGCGGCTCTAGTGAACCGACGATGCGCGGCAGGAGGACACGCCACCAGAAATCGGCGGGGTTGCTCAAAAGGGCGGGGTATTCATCCGCCTTCATATAGTCTTTTTCCACATACTGGTATAAAGAGGCATTAGCCGGCAAGCCGTGACCGGGCCACTTATGCAGTCGGTGGTCGGTGATATCCAGCGCTTTACCGGGGAAAATAAGCCCAGGCCCCGTATAGGAATCCATATCGAACTCGTCGATAAACTTGAGATAGGCTCTCTTAAGTTTTTCGAAGTCGTACATGACTTCTCTGACGGTATAGCCGGCATAAAAAGGAGGGTACACGCCGGTAGGCAGCATGCACGGCACGCGGTCCGGCTCTTCCAGCTTGATAGCTTTAATAAAGCGGGTAGTTCTCTCTTTATAGAGCTTCTCCGCTTCTTTGCTCCTGAACTTAACGTTAGGGGACTGCCAGCGTTTAAAACGCTCCTCCCGCTTTTCCTGCCAGGTCACGTCTTTCCATTCTTTATTAGATGCCATATACTTACCCCCTAAATTATGCCTCAATTTTATAATTCCTGCATCCGCCAAAATGCTGAATGAGTTTACAGTTCACAGTTTACAGTGAACAGTTTTAGTGAGGGGAGAGGCTACTGTTAACTGTCTACTGAAAACTGTTTACTCCTCCTAGTACTTCCCGTACTCTACGGCGGCAGCCATCATGGCGCGCAGGTTTGCCGGGTTGCCTTTGCTGATGCTCGCCGCGCCAGTTAAAATATAGCCGCCGCCGGGGCCGCAGGTTTCGATAAGCTTACGGCAAGCTTCCTTGACTGCTTCAGGCGTCCCGGTGACGAGTATCGAGGCGGGGACATTGCCGGCGATGCAGGACACGTTCCCCAATGCTTTTTTAGCCTTGGCCATATCCATGACCTCGAAATACCAGACGACCGATGACCGGGGCATATCTTTTATGATATCAAGTCGGGGCTCGTAATTGCCCTCGGCGAAGGGCATGGGGACGAGGCCTTCATTAACCATGCCGAGCAGCACCTTTTTGAATGTCGGCCAGTAAAACTCCTCGAACTGCTTGCCGGACATGAAACTGTTATCGCCTTTATGCAGGGGCATCATCACCACCGGACTCAAAGACATATCGGCGCCCTTCACCGCCCCCTTGACAATGATGGGCACGAGTCGTTCCATAGCCTCTTTAATCTTGTCCGGGCGACGGTACATATCCATAACGATGCCCTTGGTGCCCCGTAGCACATCGGAAAGGTTATCGAAGGGAGCACCCGCTATGCCGCCCCCGCCGAATGAGGCAAAACCCTCCGCCAGCGCCCCGCGGCTGACTTCGCCGACGGCATCGCGCCATAAAGCGATTTCTTTACCGGCTTCTATTAAGGTTTCAAACGCTTTTTGAACATCCGGATTGGCGAAGGACATGACCCAGCCGAGCGGATTGGTGAGGACGGGGTTGAAGGGCGTGAGGTACTGGAAAGACTCCAGCGCGCCGGCAGTGCGGGGCAGGAAGACCCTCATCCAGTAATCGGTGGGATTTTCTATAAAGTCGTCATACTCCTCCGGCTTCATGTAAACGCCTTCGACGAACTGGTACATGGGGGCGTTATCCGGCAGTCCGTGACCGGGCCATTTATGCAGCTTGTGGCCTATTTTCTCGATAACTCTACCGGGATAAACGAGTCCGGGACCTAGAAAACTATCTGGCTGAAAATCGTGATTGAACTTGCGCCAGGCATCAGCCAGTTTTTGATAATCATACATGACCTCTTTTAAAGAGTAGCCGGCGTAAATAGCCGGATAATAACCAGCCGGCAGAATCACCGGCACGCGGTCCGGTTCCTCCAGCTTGATAACCTTAATGAAGCGCGCGATGCGCTCCTGGTATTGCTTTTTTGCCGCCGGGTTTTTAAAGTTAACGCCGGGAGCTTCGAACCACTTTTTAAAGCGCTCTTCCCGTTTTTCCTGCCAGGTCAGGGTTGACCAGTTTGCTACACCGTCCATTATTATCTCCAGATGAAAAAGTAAACAGTTTTCAGTATACAGTTTACAGTTTCGGGGAAAGGGGAGGGGCACTGTTAACTATTAACTGTCTACTAAGAACTTCTCCCTTACCCCCTAATACTTCCCGTATTCCTTGGCCGCATCCATCATAGCGTGCAGGTTTTCTATTTTGCCCTGGTCCATACTGGCGGCGGCGGTAAGAATATAGCCGCCGCCGGGTGCGCAGTCCTCGATAAGCTTACGGCAACCCTCTTTAACTTCTTGCACTGTGCCGGTAACCATGATAGAAATGGGCAGGTTGCCGGCGATACAATTTTTCTTACCGACCGTCCGCTTAGCCTGCGCCATGTCCATATATTCGAAGTACCAGACTATCGAGCCTTTAGGCATATCCTGGATAATTTCCAGTCGGGGTATATAGTTGCCCTCGGCAAAGGGCATCGGCACGAGACCTTCGTTAATAATGCCCATCAGGACTTGCTTGAAGGTAGGCCAGTAAAAAGTCTCGAACTGCTTGGGGGACATGAAGCCTTTTTCACCCTTGTGAAGGGGCATAAAAAGAACCGGGGACAGCGAATTTTCCGCGGATTTCACTGCTTGTTCAATCATGATAGGCACCAGTCTATCCATGGCTGCATGGATTTTTTCCGGCTGGCGATACATATCCAGGAAAATGCCCTGGGTGCCGCGGAGAAAATCCGTAAGCATATCAAACGGGGCGCCGGAAAAACCGCTACCCGAAAAACCCGGATAACCGAGCGATAATGCGATACGGCTAACCTCGCCGACCGTTTTCAACCATTTGTTCATCTCTTTGCCAGCAGCCCAGATTTTCTTAAACATAGCCTGTATTTCCGGCGTGGAAAACGCCGGTACGGTACTAATAGGCAAGCCTATCATCGGGTTCAGGTGCATAAAATTCGCCAGCGGGACGAATACGCCGGCCTGGCGGGGCATAAAAACCCGCAGCCAGAAATCGGCGGGGTCCTGGATTAAGTGGTCGTACTCGTCTTTTTTCATGTATTCGCTTTCGACGAACTGATATGAAGGTACGTCGTTAGCAAGGCCATGCCCCGGCCATTTATGCATTTTGTGTTCCAAAATTTCCAGCGCTTTAGCCGGTAGCACCAGCCCGGGTCCGCCGTAGCTATCCATATCGCCAAAATCATACATAAACTTCAGCCATGCTTTACGCTGTTTTTTGTAGTCGTACATAACGGTCTTGAGGTCATAACCGGCATAATAGGCGGGGAAGTAGCCTACCGGCAGGTTGCAGGGAACGCGGTCAGCCTCTTCCATGCTGATGGCTTTGATGAAGCGGCTAACCCTGGTTTTATAGAGATTTTCTGCTTCCTTGTCTTTGAATTTAACGCCGGGAGCCTCCAGCCAGCGCTTGAACCTGGTTTGCCTTTTCTGGTCCGGGGTTAATTCCTTCCAGTTGCTAATGCCTTCCATTTACGGCCTCCTGTTAATGCGTTTTGTCATTGCGAGCCCCGACTTGTCGGGGTATGGCAATCTCTACGACTAAATTAAATTGTACATTGAGATTGCCGCGTCGCTATGGTTCGACAGGCTCACCATGAACGCTCCTCGCAATGACAATAAAAATCAATACTTGCCATACTCCTTAGCCGCCTCCATCATGGCGCGGAGATTTTCCGGTTTAGCCATATCAAAAGTGGAGCCGCCGGTGAGGATATAGCCGCCCCCAGGGGCGCAGGTTTCGATGAGCTTGCGGCAGTATTCCTTCATCTCTGCCGCCGACTTGGTGTAAGCGATAGAAACTGGCACGTTGCCGGCGATGCAGGAAACTTTGCCGACCGTTTTCTTGGCGTTAGCCATATTCGTCTGGTCGAACATCCAGGCAACGGCCGATTTAGGCATATCCGAGATGTATTCCAGGCGGCGATTATAGGCGCCTTCCGCCACGGGGTAGGGAATCAGTCCCTCGTCCACCATGCCTAGTAGAAGACGACGGAAGGTAGGCCAGTAGAACACCTCGAACTGTTTATCGGACATAAAGGTATCGTCGCCTTTATGGAGGGGCATCATAATCACCGGGCAATCGGCGCCATCCGCCATAGCGATAGCACCGGATAGTAATTGGGGCAGTACGAACTCCATTGCCTCGTGGATTTTATCCGGCTGGCGGAACATGTCCATGACGATGCCCTGGGTGCCGCGCAGGCTATCGGCAAAAACGTCAAATGGGGCAACCGCCAGTCCGCCGCGGAAAACGGGGAATCCCCTGGCAGCCGCACCCGCCGTGGTCTCGGCATTGGCTTTACCCCAGGCTGGCAATTCCTGGCTAGCCTGCTGGATAGCTTTGAACAGTTTCTGGAACTTCGGGTCGAGGCACATCATCATCAGGCGCTGGGGCAGTCCCTGGTAAGACGCGAACGAAGGGGCATCTTTAAAAGGCTCGAAAACACCCATGGTGCGCGGTAAAAGCTTGCGCAGCTGGAAGTCGAAGGGGTCTTTCATAAAGAGGTCATACTCGTCAGCCTGCATATATATGCCCTCGACGTACTGGTAGGAATGAGCGTCGTCCGGCAGACCGTGACCGGGCCATTTCATCGTCTTGGCTTCCATTAATTCGTTGACTTTCGCCTGGAAGAAAAGCGTGCCGTCGAACGAATCGGAATCATATTCATCGACGAATTTGAGCCAGACCTTTTTCATAAGTTCCGGGTCGTACATGACTTTCTTAAGGGGAACATTAGCGTTCTTGGCGGGATACCAGCCGGTGGGAATCATACAGGGGACGCGGTCCGGGATTTCCATTTTGGCGGCTTTCGCCAGGCGGGTGGCGCGTGCCTTATAATCTTTCTCTGCCTGCTTACTGATGAATTTAACATCAGCGGCGTTTATCCATTGATTAAGGCGCAGGTCGCGCTTCTGCTGCCAGGTAAGGTCTTTCCAGTTATCCGGTCGAGTAAACACGATAGTTGTCCTCCGTAATAAAAAGTAGACAGTTCACAGTTTACAGTATTCAGTTTCGGGGAAGGGGGAGGCTACTGTTAACTGTTAACTGATTACTCTCCTTCTCCCCTAATACTTCCCATACTCTTTGGCCGCCTCCATCATGGCTTTAAGGTTTTCTATTTTGCCATTATCGATGCTGGCGCCGCCGGCGAGGATAAAGCCGCCGCCCGGAGCGCAGTCCTGGATAAGCTTATGGCAATACTCTTTGACCGATTCGGGCGTGCCTTTAATGACGACCGAGGTGGGCACATTGCCGGCGATGCAGCAGATACCGCCGAGGATACGCTTGGCTTCTTTCATATCCGTCTGGTCGAAGTACCAGACCACGCCGCTCGGAGGCGTATCGTTAATCTGCTTGAGGCGGTTGGTATAGCGGCCCTCGGCAAAGGGCATTGGCACAAGACCCTCATTAATCATCGCCAGGAGTACCTGCCGGTATGTGGGCCAGTAGAACTCGGCGAATTGCTTATCGGACATAAAAGCGTCATCGCCCTTATGCAGGGGCATCATGCAGATGGGACTGGATGTTATGGGGAAGTTCTTGATATTTGTCTCGATGGTCCACTTCAGATAGCGCTCCATCGCCTCGTGCAACTTCTTAGGCTGGCGGAACATGTCCCGGGCGATGCCCTGTGTGCCGCGTAAGGCATCGGCAAAATGGTCGAAGGGTGCGGCAGCCATAATGCCTCCGCCCCATAACGAAGGATATCCGTGTTCTTTGATATACTGGTTAATTTCTAAATTAGCTGCCATCCATTTCCTTTGTTCATCGGTCAAGGACATGAGCGTCTCGAAAGTTTTGCGAATATCCGGGTCAGCAAGAGCGGAAACCCAGAAATTGCCCATGATATTGCTGAAAGGCGGTAGCTTCCTGAAAGACTCGAAGAGAGGGGTGGTGCGGGGCATCATCACCCGTAGGTTGTAATCGGTGGGGTCCAACATGTATCTATCATATTCATCCGCCATCATATATTCGCCTTCGACGAACTGGTTCATGGTGGCGGTGACGGGTAACCCCAGACCGGGCAGCTTTGTCTGCTTGGAGCGGATGACTTCCGCTATTTTTCCAGAGGGGACGAAGTTGGGTCCGTTAAAAGTATCCATGTCCCCGAAGGCAACCATGAATTTTTTCCATATTTCCCCGCCTTTTTTGTAGTTGTACATCAGTTCATGGAAGGAAGCCCCACCCCAGTAAGCGGGGAAATTACCGGTCGGCAGCATGACCGGTACACGGTCGGGCTCCTCCAGCTTGATGGCTTTGATGAATCGGGTCACACGCGCTTTATAAAGCTGCTCTGCTTCCTTGTTGACGAATTTTACATCGATTGGATTAAGCCACCGGTCAAAGCGTGCCTCGCGTTTTTCCTGCCAGGTCATCTCTTCCCATTTTTTAGTTTGCGGCATGATTAAATACCCTCCTTAAAAATTTACAGGGTCGGGTTTTAGATGGCGGTTAATAAACCGAATAACCAATAACCAAGATACAAGATACAAGTTTACAGTTGTCAGTTCACAGTTTACAGTTTCGGGGAAGGGGGAGGATTATTAACTGTTTACTGTAAACTGTTTACTCCTCTAGTACTTCCCGTATTCCAGGCCGGCTTCGACAACAGCGTGTAGATTAGCGGGGTCGCATTTATCGATGCCGGAGCCGAGCGCCAGAATATAGCCACCGCCCGGCGCGCAGGTCTCGATGAGCTTGCGGGCGTATTCTTTAATCGCCTGCGGGGTCTGCGTATAAAGCATCGCCGCGGTGACATTGCCGGCGATACAGGCGGAGTTGCCCAGGATTTTCTTGGACATCGCCATATCCGTCTTTTCCATCGTCCAGATGACGGATGACTTCGGTAGCTCACTGATGATTTTCAGTCGCTCTTCGTTATACGCGCCGTCGATAATCATCATCGGCACGCAGCCTTCGTTGACCACGCCCAGGATGAGTTTGCGGAAGGTAGGCCAGTAGAACTTTTCAAACTGCTTGACGGACATGAAACTGTTATCGCCTTTATGCATAGGAACGAAGACGATGGGACTGCGAGCCATGTTGACCATGCCTACGGTTGATTCAATGCTACGGTTGGCGAGATACTCCAGCGCTTCGAGGAGTTTTTCCGGCTGGCGATACATATCCATCACCGAGCCGTGAGTACCGCGGAGCATATCGGCGACGGTATCGAAAGGCGCCAGCATCACGCCGCCCATCAACGGCGGGAAGCCCCTGTCCAGCGAAGCCTGGGCGCATTCCGCCATTACCTTCTGGTGTTTAACGTTTTCCTGGCTGGCTTCATAGATGGCTTTAAAGAGCTTCATAAATCTCGGGTCCTGGCACATCATCATCAGGCGTTCGGGGAGGCCTTGATAGGAGGAAAAGGAAGGGATACTGGCTAAAAGCTCGAAGGCGCCCCAGGTGCGGGGTGTAAAATGCCGCAGACCGAAGTCGAAAGGGTCTTTCATAAAGAGGTCGTACTCATCAGCCTGCATATATTCCTTTTCCACGAAGTTTTGCAGGGTGGTGTTATCCGGTAAACCGTGGCCGGGCCACTTGTTAACTTTATAATCGAGGATTTCATAGACCCTGGCGGCGAAAAAACCGGGAGCATCAGCCGAATCCTGCTCGAACTCTTCGAGGAATTTTATCCAGGCGGGCTTGATTAAGGAATAGTCATAAAGGACATCTTTGAGGGTGTGGCCGGCATTGTAAGCGACGAAGGAGTTGGCGGCGAGGTGAATGGGAACGCGGTCTGGAATCTCCATTTTGATGGCTTTAATCATGCGGGTAAGACGAGCTTTATACTTTTTTTCAATTTCAGCGCTAGGGAATTTTACTCCGGGGGGAGAGAGCCACTTTTTAAACCTTTCCTCTCGCTTTTCCTGCCAGGTCATCTCCGACCATTGTTTTTCCATACTAAACCTCCCCAGCTAAATAGCCTGAACTAACAGGCATTCCCCCACCCAAAGAAACGGTGCGGAAATGCCTGCTATGTGTTAATCAGCTAATATCTTAAATATATCTCAAACTCTATTTGTAAACGCCGTATTCTTTAACCGCCGTCATCATCGCGCGCAGGTTTTCCGGATTGCCTTCATCGACGTTAGCGCCGCCAGCGAGGACATAACCCCCGCCCTTGCCGCAGCCCTCGATAAGTTTCCGGCAGTGCTCTTTCACCTGCTGCGGAGTACCTGTCATGACCAGCGAGGTGGGCACATTGCCGATAATGCAGCATTTGTCGCCGATTTTCTTCTTAGCCTCAAAGATATCCGTCTGGTCGAAGTACCAGGCAACCGAGCCTTTGGGGAAATCGCCGATGATATCCAGGCGTTTGTTATAGCTGCCCTCGGCGAAAAGTATGGGGAAAATCCCCTCGTTGACCATCGCCATGACCACTTTTTTAAAGGTGGGCCAGTAGAAGGTCTCGTATTGTTTCACGGACATGAAGCTATCGGCTCCTTTATGGAGCGGCATGATGATGATGGGCGCCGCGGCATTAGCCACCGCGGAGATAGCCCCCTCAATAGCAATGGGGGCAATTCTCTCCATAGCTTCGTGGAGCTTTTGCGGACGCTGGAACATATCCATCATCACACCCTGCGTGCCGCGTAGTGTATCGCCGAGGGTATCGAAGGGAGCTTTAGCCAGTCCGCTCATAATACCGGGGTAGCCCATCGCTAACGATTCGGCAGCGACCTCACCGACGGCCATAATCCATTGCAGGCTTTCCGTGCCGGCTTTCATGATGGCGTTAAAACCAGCCTGTACCTCCGGATTGCCGAAGGGCAGGAAGGACGCGGTAGCTATTTCTTCAAAGCTTGTCCAGGGCGGCAGCTGGGTAAAGGCTTTAAATGCCCCGAAAACCCTCGGCAAATAAGTGCGGAGCCAGAAATCCGATGGGTCGCGGATAAGGGCGTCGTATTCATTAGCTTTCATCCACTCGCCTTCGACCGCCTGGTAGGAAAGCGTCGTCTTGGAAAGGCCGTGCCCAGGCCATTTATACAGTTTATAATCCATTACTTCTAAAGCACGCCCGGGCGGGACGAGGGCGGGGGGAACATAGGTATCCGCATCGAAGTCATGCAGCATTTTCCGCCAGGCGCTTTTCATCTTGGCATAGTCATACATTACCTCGCCGAGGTTGGTACCGGCGTAAGCGGCGGCATAAAACCCCGTAGGAATGATGCACGGCACCCTATCGGGTTTCTCTAAGGAAAAAGCCTTGATGAACCTGGTTACTCTTTCTTTATAGGTTTTCTCGGCCTGCGGGCTGGCAAAGGTGACACCCGGCGGAGAAAGCCACCGCTTGAAGCGTTCTGCTCGCTTTTCTTCCGGAGATAACTCCGCCCATGTCTTTTCCATATTACTTCACACCATACCATTGTTTGGTGAGCGTGACCGCCGCCATGGCATCTTTCCCGAAGGCATCAGCTTTGGCGTATTTTCGAACCTCATCGTCCATCTGGCCGCCGCCAATCATGATTTTGATATTCTTACGCAGGCCGGCTTTTTCCAATGCCTCAACCGTTTCTTTCATGGCATCGAAAGCGGGGGTAAGGAAGCCGCTTAAGCCGAGGACAGGCGCCTTGGTATCCTGCATGGCTTTAACGAACTTTTCGATGGGGACATCGACGCCGAGGTTAGTCACATCGAAACCGTTGACATCGAGCATGAAATCGACGATATTCAAGCCGATATCATGGATATCACCGGCGACGGTGCCGATAACGACCTTGCCGATTTTCTTAACCTGGACCCCTCCCCCTGAAAGGTGGGGTTTCACGAGCGCAGTAATCTGCGCAAGCAGCTCGCCGGAAAAGACGAGCTCGGGCAGGAAATATTCACCGCCGGCAAAACGCTTGCCGACGACTTCCATACCCTTCCGGGCGTCTTCGAGGATTTTTAGGGGGTCTTCTTTAGCATCAAGCCGCTGTTTGGTCAGCTTGAGAACCTCATCCTCCTTAAGATCAGCCAACAAATTCACAAAATCTCCGGACATACCTTCATCCTCCTTAGTATTTTTTTGGTATCCCTTGAAATTTAAACAATCCGCCCGGAAGTATTCCGAGTTCAAATCGTTCATGGCGAGTATATCAATGCTTAGAAAAAAAGTCAAATATTACACTTAGTATACTGTTTATAAAATATACTTCCAGGTTTCGTTGATGACGCTAATTTTTTAAAACTCTTCATTTTTTATACACATTTTATTTAGACCTTACCCCTGACCCCTCTCCAGCCTGTTTTAGTAGACACGCCGGGGGCTTTCTGGCTGGAGAGGGGAGTGTAATAGAGAGGGGGCGCAGCCCCCTCTCTGAACTCACTTCCCCCTCTCAAACATATAAAAATTAGATATTGGAAATAATCCGGTTTGAGAGGGGGACTAAGGGGGTGAGTAATTGATACAACCTAACATAATTGATATCATATCTTTACAATATCAGGCTTTTGGTCTAAAATAATAAAGCTTTCGGGCGGGAGTAATTCAGTGGTAGAATGTCTGCTTCCCAAGCAGAAAGTCGCGAGTTCGAATCTCGTCTCCCGCTCCAAGTATTTTCCCCAAGAAGAAAGTCGTCCCGATTACAATCGGGATCTCCCGCTCCAATTATGCTTTTTTCCACTAAAACTAACTGCGATATACATAGAGGAGAAAAATATAAATAATGAAAATCACTAAGAAAAGAATGAAGGAGCTGCTTAAAAACGACCGCTTTCCGCGCTCGGCTAAATACGACCCGGCGTGGGTATTAAAGGGGTGGATGGGTCCTAACGTTCTCTGGCTGGCAGAGTGGCTGGCGGAAAAGATGGAGCTTAAACCGGGCATGCGTGTGCTGGATATGGGTTGCGGCAAAGCATTAAGTTCTATCTTCCTGGCAAAAGAGTTCGGGGTAAAGGTGTGGGCTAACGACCTCTGGATAAGCGCCGCGGAAAACTGGCAGCGCATTAAAGAGGCAGGAATGGAGAATCAAATCTGCCCAGTACATGCCGAGGCGCATGCCCTCCCCTATGCCGAGGGTTTCTTCGATGCCATTGTGTCGCTGGACTCTTACCAATACTACGGCACCGACGACCTTTACCTGCCGTACTTCCAGAAGTTCGTTAAGCCCGGCGGGCAAATCGGCATCGTCGTGCCGGGGCTGGTAAAAGATTTTAACGGGCCGGTGCCGGAGCACCTGACGAAGCCGCGTCCGGACGGCAGCTCTTTCTGGGTGGATGAATGCTGGTGCTTCCATACTGCTGCCTGGTGGCAAAACCACTGGGGCAGGATGAGTTCCATTACCGTGGAAACGGCGGATGTTCTGCCTGATGGTTGGAAGCACTGGCTCCAGTACGAAAATGCCTGCTATGAGGCTGGCACACTCATCTTCCCTTCAGAAGCGGCAACACTGGAAGTCGATGCCGGGAGATATCTCGCCCTGATAAGGGTAGTTGGACGAAAAAAATAGCCAAGGAAAAAGGGTGACATATGCAGAGTTTTATAACGTCACCCTTTTCTCTCTTAGGTAGTATTTGTATTAATGTGGATTTTTTGGTAATCTCTTAACAAATATACTGAAAGCTCACTCGTTCTTCGGCATATGCGCAGGTTTTTATTGAAAATATGATGGAACTAAACAATGTGGCAAAAGAGTAAAGTCGTCCTTTTTACACTGCTGTTACTAATAACACTCGCGCCTTATCTATCGGGCTGCGCCGTCAGTCCAGAAGCCTATAGCGGCAACCCTGAAATTAACCCTTTTTGCACCGACCGAGTGGCTACGGTACGCATCGTCATGCCGGAAAATGACTGGCAATCATTAATGGCAGATGCTTACTCCAAGGACTACTATAAAGCGGACTTCTGGTTCGACGACGAACTAGTGCCGAGTGTCGCCATCAGGACCAAGGGTAATGCTTCGCTGCAACAGACTGTCGCCTGGAAGAGCCAGCGCTTTCCATTAGCCATTGATTTTAACCTTTTCAATAAGGCGCGCTCTTTTCATGGCATGAAAAAGGTGCATTTCAATAACGGCTGGAGCGACCCTACCCTCATCCGCGATGTCATCTCTTATCAAATATTCGCTGAAATGGGCGTCCCCTCTCCCCGCGCGTCGATAGTAGACCTCTACGTTAATGATCACCATCTCGGTGTTTATACTATGGCGGAAGCGGTTGATACTTCATTTCTCCAGAGATACTTTACGAATACTACCGGCAACCTCTATAAACCCGAGGTCGCTTCAGCACGTCTGGATTGGACGGGAAAAAATGCCTATAAGGGCTTTAATACCTTCGGAATGCCGCCGGTTCAATCGCCACAAGAAAACCCCGCGCTGCTGGAAAATCTCGGGGGCGGCTCGCTTTTGGATATTCTTGATGCCCTGGGTGACGATGATACCGCTGCGGAGTTCAGGTCTGAAAATAAATCTAAGGGCGTGGCGCTTTCGTCTTTCGTTATGCCGCGCAACTATATTGAAGGCGTCGGACTGAAGACCAACCAGGCAAACCCGGATTACACCGGCCTTTTCAAGCTCCTGGATGTTCTTAATAACGAACCTAACGAGACTTTTCCACAGGAAATAGAAAAGGTGCTGGATGTTGATGAGACGCTGCGGTTCCTGGCGGTATCAGACGGCATCGTGCACTTGGATAATTACATCGGCATCGGGCACAACACCTATTTATATGAGGTCGATGGGAAATTTACCATCATCCCCTGGGACTTAAATATGACCTTCGGTACGTTTAACGGCGGCATCCGCAAAGACGGCATCATCAACTATTACATCGATGAACCAACCGCCGGCCCGATGAAAAGGTTCCCGCTGGTCAACCGGCTTTTATCTTACCAGCCTTACCTGGATAAATATCACGAGTATCTGCAGGAATTATTGGATGGTCCTTTCTCACTCGATGTTGTCCTGCCGCGCATTGACCATTGGGTAGAATTGATACGGCATTACGTTAAGGCGGATACCGCCTCCTTCTATACTTATGAGGACTGGGAACGGTGCCTTACCGAGGACTTAAGGCCGCCCGACATTTTTGAAGGGTGGCAGGCGGGGGGCCCTTCGCCGATGCTGCCCTGGGTTCTTAGTAAGAATGAGACTTCCGCTCTCCGTAAATACTTTAATGTCGGCAGTCTCTGGGAATTGATGATGCGCTTTAAAGAAAGCGATATACCCAAGCTTAGAAAATGCTTAATGCCACAGAATGCGGATTTATTCCTGCAAAACTTATATGGGCCGTTAATGGCGCCACAGCCACCGCGCCAGCCAGGCTTCGGACCTAACTGCCTCGGTCTTAAGACCACTATCATCGCCCGGCACGCATCGATACAGCAGCAGCTCAACGGCGAAAGGTCGAGCGGCTCCGGCCGGGGCGATGGTAATGGTGGCAGCATGTGGATTGCGGATATGTTTGTACCAAAGTGAAAAAGTGCCCGGAGGTTTAAAAATTAACATTCCCAAATTACTTAAAAGTTTATCCGTGCCTAACCCGGAAAAACTGCCGCAAAGGTTCGAGCGGAAATTTGCCATACGTTCCGAACATATTGGCTTCGCTTACGCCTTTTTACGCCAGATTTGCCGTGCGGACAGGGAATATCCTAAAGACCGCGTTTATAGCCTGTACTTCGATACCGAAGACCTCGAACAATACGAAAAATCGGCGGCTGGTGAGTTTCGGAAAAACAAGGTGCGTATCCGCTGGTACGGCTCTGACGTTGAAGAACCGGGAGGGATGCCGGTTTACCTGGAGCTTAAATCCCGGGAGGGCTTCGCCAGCAGCAAACAGCGCCAGAAATTCACTGTGCCGCCGCTATCTTTAATTTCTACCAACTTAAAACGCGGCATTTTGGATAAAACAACTATCAAACAAACACTGGCCGCATTCGGGCATTTCCCGGAAAATCCCCTCCAGCCGATTATTATTATATCTTACCAGCGTTACCGCTTCAGCGAGATTCATACTGGCACACGGGTTTGTTTAGACTATGATATCACCGCCTCGGTCGTGGCGCCGGAGTTTAGCAGGCGGGGAAACGAGGTACGCCTTGAAGGCGGCGTTATCGAGGTCAAAGGTCCCTCTATAGAGATGCCGGTAACGCTGCGTTATATTCGGCAGCTGGATGTGGACTGGAGTAGATTTTCTAAATACGGCGGCTGCCTGGACGCCTATTTTACCAGTTTAAAGTAATAGAGTTCATAGAAAAAAGGAGGATATTTCATGAGCGAACTCTGGCATTATATTCAGGGACTAGGGTCTCCGCTATCAATGAATCAGATCATCGTTGACCTGGGATTTTCCATTATAGCTTCACTCGTTATTTACCTCTTGTACCAGATGTTTTACGGGTCGCGGCATATCGGGGCGGGGGTACACCGCACCTTTATCATCGGCGGTCCGGCGATTACCGCCCTCTTCCTGGGCATCCAGGTATCCATACCGCTATCGCTGGGCTTGCTGGGCGCGTTATCCTTCGTCCGCTTCCGCACGCCGGTTAAAGACCCGGCGGAGATAGGTTTTCTCCTGCTGCTTATCGCTTCATCAATCGGCGCCGCCACCAATAACTTTCTGATTACCTCCATTCTTATTATCTTCGTGTTCGTCGCCCTGGTGATTCACTGGCTGACCCGCAACCGTATTTCCGTATTCGGGCGGGGACAACTGATGATTTCCGTCGACCAGGCAGCTTATGCGGGACTGGAAACCAAACTCTCCGCTTTCCTTAATGAGCGCCTGAAGGGTTTAAGGCTGGTAACGATGTCCGTCATCGAGGACAAGGTGAGCCTAAACCTCCAATACCGCAAACGTACCGGTTTTGACTGGGCGGCTTTCACCAGCGAGCTTAACCAGATGGCCGGGCCGGCCAAGGTGGAGCTGTTCATCGGGTAAATAAATAGTATATAGTTGACAGTAGACAGTAAACAGTACCCCACTCCCTTTCCCCGAAACTGTAAACTGAAAACTGTTTACTCTTAACATTATGGGTATTGAAGAGGAAATCCTGAAAAACAGCCATATCGTGGCGATGGTCGGCCTTTCTGCCAATCCGGAGAGACCCAGTAATATCGTGGCGACCTACCTCAAAGGAAAAGGCTATAAGGTTATACCGGTTAACCCCGGAGAAAAGACGATACTGGGGGAGACCAGCTATCCGGACCTCGCCTCGGTGCCGGAAAAGATAGACGTCGTGGATATTTTCCGTCGGCCGGAAGATGTGCCCCCCATCGTTAAAGAAGCGATAAAGATAGGCGCTAAAGCCGTGTGGATGCAGGAAGGCGTGGTTAACGAAGCCGCTGCTGCCGAGGCAGAAAAAGCCGGTCTAAAGGTTGTCATGGATAGGTGCATGCGCAAAGAGCATATAAAACTGAATCCGTAGCGGTGTTTTAAAAAATGTATAGCTTTAAACGATTTTGGATTCTTCTGCTACTGCCCGTCGCGGTAGTGATTATCGGCACTATCGGGATGATGGCTATCGAACATCTCTCCTTCCTTGATGCTTTTTACTTCACCATCGTCACCATAGCCACGGTCGGCTACGGCGACATAACCCCTGCCACGACCGGCGGCAAAATCTTTTGTATCTTCCTTATCATCATCGGCATCGGTACCTTTTTAACCATCCTCACTAATATCGCGGAGCGGCTATTGCACCGTCGACAACGTGATATGCATCATCAACGCTTGAATATGCTCATCGGCGTGTTTTTCACCGAGGTGGGGAATGAGCTGCTGCGTATTTTCACGGGTTTCGACCCTAATATAGATGGCATACGCCAGGATTTTAAGGTTGCCGCCCAATGGACAGAAAAAGAGTTTACCAATCTCCGGAAAAGGCTTCACGGTTACGAACATACCATCGACAACACTACCCTCGACCTTGACATGCTGCACCGCTATCTTAAAGAAAAGGGAGATTTATTGATAAGGCAGCTGGAAAACGCCGACCTTATAGAAAACGAGACTTTCACCGAGCTTTTATGGGCGGTGGTGCATTTACGCGATGAGCTGGCGGCACGGTCCACCCTTGCCCGTTTGCCGGAATCAGATACCATCCACCTGGCTAATGATGTTAAGCGCGCTTATGTACTGCTTACCAGGCAGTGGCTGGAATATATGGTTCATCTGAAAAACAGGTATCCCTTCCTGTTTTCCCTCGCCGTGCGGACTAATCCCTTTGTAGAAAATCCATCAGCTATCGTTAAATAGTCGCTTCTATTATCAAAACGTTTGGTTATTGTATCCCTCGTCTTCGCTCGGGACAAGTCTTGTATCTTGGTTTTTCCTCATGTCATTCCTCCTTTCTTAACTGGTATCTATCCCTTACAGATGCTATCATGAATAAAAAGAGAAAGTAGTTTATGGATATCAGCCTTACCTTTATGGGCGCTGCTCGCGGTGTGACCGGCTCCCGCTACTTGATAGAGACCAATGACACGACTATCCTCGTAGATTGCGGGCTGTACCAGGAAAGGAAGTTTTTACATCGGAACTGGGAACCTTTCCGATGTTCGCCGAGGAAGCTGGAGGCTGTTTTTCTGACCCATGCCCACCTGGACCACTCCGGTCTGCTCCCCAAGCTGGTGAAGGAGGGGTTCCGGGGTAGAGTATACTGCACGCCGGCTACCGCGGATATCGCTAAAATTATGCTGTTAGATTCTGCCCACCTGCAGGAAGAAGACGCCGCCTATAAGAAAAAGAGACACCGGCAGGAGGGCAGGAAAGGCACCCATCCAGAAATACCCCTGTATACGGTCGCCGATGCCGAAGCAACTTTCCCCCTTTTCTCGCCCGTAGAATATAACCAGACGATTGACATCGGTCACGGCATCGAAGCCACTTTTTTTGATGCCGGGCATGTGCTCGGCTCGGCGATGATAAAGCTGCGGATAAGCCAGGGCGGAGAAAAGAGGAGCATCGTTTTTTCTGGTGACATCGGCCGCTGGAACCGCCCCATCCTGGAAGACCCCAGCACCTTCCGCTTTACGGATTATATCGTTATGGAGTCCACCTATGGCGACCGCAAGCACGAGGGCACCGAGGTAATCGGCGAAGAGCTGGCGGAAATCGTCAAAAGCACTTTCGCCGCCGGCGGCAATATCATCGTTCCCAGTTTCGCCCTGCAACGCGCCCAGGATATACTCTACTACCTCAATATTCTACTGTTGGAAAAACGCATACCCGTGTTGGACGTCTACCTCGATAGTCCGATGGCGATAAAAATCACCGAGGTATATAAACGTCACGCCGAGCTATTGGACCAGGATATGAGAGAGTTGATACGCGAGCACCGCTCCCCTTTCGATTTCCCCGGACTTAAAATGGTAGAAACAGTGGAAGAATCTAAAGCCCTGAACTCTATCAAAGGCACTATCATGATTATCGCCGGAGCCGGCATGTGCAACGGCGGCCGCATTAAACACCACCTTGTCCAAAATATCTCCCGCCCGGAGTGTACTGTATTATTCGTCGGCTATCAGGCGGTAGGCACGCTGGGCAGGCAAATACTGGATGGCGCTAAAAGCGTTAGAATCCACGGCCAGCAATATCCCGTCCGCGCCCGGATTGCCCAGATTCAGGGGTTTTCCGCCCACGCGGATAGAGACGACCTGATGAAATGGCTTTCCAAATTATCAGTAAAGCCGAAGCATATTTTTATTACCCATGGAGAAATCGAAGCCGCGGAGGAGTTTAGTGAATTTTTAAGAAAAAATACCGGTTACGAGAACTCGGTGCCGAAATACGGCGCCACTGTCAAACTGGAATGAAAGCTAGTGGAAATACCTCTTAAGGAGGGATAATGAACAACGAATATGAAATCAACCAAATGGTCAAGGAAGACTCGTGGCGCATGTTCCGTATCATAGGAGAATTCGTTGAAGGCTTCGATAGTCTGGCCAGCATTGTGCCGGCGGTGACGATATACGGCTCTGCACGCACCAAACCGGACAACAAAGTGTATACGCAGGCTGAAGAGATAGCCGCCTTGTTGGGCAAAGCCGGCTTTAACATTATGACCGGCGGGGGCCCCGGCGTCATGGAGGCCGCCAATATGGGGGCGCGCAAGGCAGGTGTTAAATCCGTCGGGCTTAATATCCAGCTACCGGTAGAACAAGCGTGTAACGTTTATGCGGATAAAACTATTACCTTCCATCACTTCTTCGTCCGCAAGGTTATGCTGGTAAAATACGCCACCGCTTTCATCATCATGCCGGGAGGTCTGGGCACTATGGACGAGCTTACCGAGGTGCTCAATCTCATCCAGACGCATAAGATTATGCCCTTCCCGGTAATATTGTTCTCCAGCGAATATTGGGGCGGTTTTCTGGACTGGCTGAAAAATACGGTGTTGGCACAAGGTAATATTTCTGAAGAGGACTTCGAGCTGTTAAGGGTGTTCGATTCGCCTGCGGAAGTCGCCGGCGCGGTAGTAAATTGGTATACCAGGCAGGAACTTACAGGACGGAAGGCTTTGCAGTAACTAGCTATCCTCTATCAATATTAGAATTGAGTAATCTAAGACTGTACGTCCTAGTCTTTTTTCGCGTCCTTTTTCCATGCCTCCGCCCTGGCAATAAGCTCACGGGCGGCTTGCAGGGCGCTTTCCGAATACTGCTGTCCCCCGAGCATCATCGCCAGCTCTTTTTCCCGTGCCTCCCCCTGGAGGGGCTCGATGGTGCTGACCGTACGGTCGCGGGCGGTTTGTTTGCTAACGCGGTACTGGGCATCGGCGAAGGCAGCAATCTGCGGTAAATGCGTCACGCAAATTACCTGGTGGTGTTGCGCTAGTTTCCACAGCTTACGACCAACGACCTCACCACTACGTCCCCCGATGCCGATGTCGATTTCATCGAAGATGAGCACCGGAATCGTGTCGGCTTCCGCCAGGGCGCTTTTCAACGCCAGCATGAAGCGCGAAATCTCACCGGTGGAGGCGATTTTATCGAGCGCTTTGGCCGGCTCGCCCGGATTGGTCGATGCCAGGAAAGCGACGTCGTCCACGCCATTATTGTTGAATTTGTAATATTTGCCATCGGGTAAAGGAATGCCTTCCGGCGAGGGCTCCTGCGTTATCGATACAATGAATTCTACCCGACCCATGCTTAGCTCGGCGAGCTCTTTCTTCACCGCCGCGGCAATCTTTTGCGCCGCCTTGGTCCTATCCTGCGAAAGTTTGGAGGCTAAAGCGCCCATTTCTTTTTTCAGCTGCTCGCGCTGTTTTTCCAGCTCTTCACGCCGCTCGGTTGAGGATATCAGCCCCGTTAATTCCTTTTCGGCTTTGGCGAGGTAAGCTAACACCTCGCTGATAGAACTTCCGTATTTCCTTTTCAAGCTCTTTAACAGTTCGAGTCGGTTCTGTACCTCTTCGAGCCTTTGCGGGTCGAAGTTGAGGTTATCGCCGTAAGCGTGGATTTCCCGCGCCAGCTCTTCGAGCGAGTTAATGATTCCCTCCAGATTAGTCATTTTGGGCTGTAGCGACGAATCGGTATCGACTATCTGCTTCATCAGCGGGAGGGTTTCATTGACCTTATCCAGAGCCGAGGCGGCGGCCATGGCGCTGTCTTCGCCGTAGATAATGCGGTAGATTTCTAAAGACGCCGCTTTAAGCTTTTCCGCCGATGTTAAAATAGTCAGTTCCTTCTGCAGCGTTTCCTCTTCGCCTTCCTGCAGCTCGGTTTTTTTTATTTCATCAACCTGGAAATTGAGCAGCTCGATATGCCGCGCCAGCTCCTGCTCATCGCGGGATAGCGACCGGATTTCCTTTTCCATCTGGTGCAGCATGGTGGTTGCTTCAGAGAAAACGCGCCGCTTTTCCTGTGTATGGGCGTAAGCGTCCAGGTAGTCCAGGTGGTGGCTTCTATTCAGCAGGGAGAGGTGCTCACTCTGGCCATGAATATCGACCATCGCCGCGCCGATATCCTTCAGTAACGCCCTTGATACCGCCTGCCGGTTTACCCGCGGCGTGGTGCGACCCTGCCGCTTAATCTCGCAGGTAAGGAGAACCGTACCGTCGCTGGAATCGAGTCCCTTTTCTGCCAGTAAAGCTTGCAGGGTTTGATTCTGCTCACCATCATCTTGGTGGAAAATTCCTTCGACCCGGGCTTCAGCGGCGCCGTGACGGATATCTTCCTCCTGCGCTTGGCCGGATAGCAGCGCTTCGACGGCGTCCACCACGAGCGACTTGCCGGCGCCGGTCTCGCCGGTGATAACGTTCATGCCGGCGGACGGCTTCCAGTTTATCTCTTCGATGATGCCGAAGTCTTTTACCGATAGTTCGTCCAGCATGACCTAGCGGTCTCCCTTTTTACTTTCAGTATCGCTTGTATCCTTGATTATTTCAAGGTTGAGGGGTAGCTGCTCAAACGGCATTTTCAGCGCTTTTTTCAAATCGTTGGCATTGCGCGGTGCGTAGGCCTGCCAGTGGTTATTGAAGAAAGCGAAGAGCAATTTCACCTTTTCCGCGGCGACTTTGACCCTTGCCGCCAGCTCATTGATTTCTTCCGCAGAGTAAAGATATTTGTAGCGCGTTTCCGCATCCCCTGTCCACCAGTCTTTAGCGTTCCGGCCGTGAAAGCGGAAATAGGCGATATCGGCCGTTACGGGCGTCTCTACGGCAACCGACGTGCTGAACTTAGGCTCATCAATCTGCACCCAAGCCATGTTGTTTTCCTTAAGAAAGCCGGCGGTGCTGGCATCATCGCTCCAGGAGCGGTGCCTTAGCTCGACCGCTATTTTATATTCGCCAAAGGCTTTAGCGATAGCCCCGAGCCTCTGCCTTCCGTAGGCGTCGTTTTTAAAGCTGGGGGGAAACTGCGTCAGCAACGCCCCGAGTTTGTTGGCTTTAGCCAGCGGTTCGAGGCACTTTTTAAAAAGGTCGACATCGCTCTGGGCGATAACCGCCGCCTCGCCGGTGGCTGCCTGGTACATTTTGGGGTGGGTGAACTTTTGCCAGAGCTTGACGGCGAAAAGGAATCCTTTTGGTACACGCTTTACCCAGTTATAAACATAGCCGGGGTTGGGGGGACGGTAGAAAGAGGAGTTAAGCTCGACGGTGTTGAAGAACTGACTATAATACTCCAGCTCGTTGATTTTGCCCGGGGGATAGAAAAAGCCCTGCCAGGTGCCCTCACCTTTAGGGTAAGACCAGCCGGATGTGCCGATATAGATAGTTGCTTCCGAGGACATAACAGTATCCTTTGAGGTAATTATACGAGAAGAACCGAAAAGTTAAAAGTTAAAACTCAAAGTTTTGAGATAATATCTGGGTACTTATAAAATATATTTCCTCTCCCCTTGTGGGAGAGGATTTAGGTGAGGGGGATATGGGATATAAGATTAAAACTTTGTTTTCACCCTCACCCTGCCCTCTCCCATCAAGGGAGAGGGTTTTTTAGGGAAGAAAAGGAAGAGGGGGCTTCCGCCCCCTCTTAAAGTGTTTTTACTTTACTTTCTAAGTTATTCCGCCGGCAGTAGCGGCGCGTAAACGCCGGCTTTCAGAATGGCAAATCTTAAAGCCAGACCACCGATAATTTCACACACGACGGCGGTAATCAGGAGTCCGGATGCCGCCTCGCCGGTAAAGTAGGTGGTTACGGAAATTACGACCGGCACGGCGATGCCGAACAGGAAGACGCCTATCCAGAAAAGCGGCGCCAGCGCCCCGCCGATGAGCCTCACTACCGCATCCTTGGCGGCGGTGCTGCTATAGGTGGCGTTCCAGAGGTACACGCCGACGATAACGGCGAAAGCAATCAGCACCACACGGATGATATTTTCCAGTGTGGCAATCTGGGAGCTGTCCTGGCCAATCATCACCGCCAGGAGAATCGCCAGACCGCCGCTGATACCGCAGGTGACGAAGAGAATCGGCACAATGGCGGAGTTCCACACCTTAATCGCGTTAACATAGCTGACCGCGAAGCCGGTATAGATGGACTGGGCGAAGGCGAAGATGCCGGCAACAACTTTAAGCGCGTTGATGGCGGTGGTCGCCTGAGGCACCCATTGGGAAAGTATAAGTTGTAGCGTCGTAAAGCCTAGAAACAGCATGATGAAGATGAAGCCGCGGGCAATCCAGGATGTCTTGGGTTTCATGAACATCCGCCAGAAGCGTACGGGGTGGGTGAGGTGTATCATGTAAGATACGCCCATGCAGCCCGCCAGCAGCCAGGCGATGAACATACCCAGCAGGTTATCGAAGTAAGCCGCTGCCAGGTATAAGCCGCCGCTGATGCCTCCCAGGAAGAAGGCGAAAGCGATAAAGTTACCTCTTCCGTCTATCCAGTCTTTCTGTTGCTGGTATTTGACCATGAATTCAAACGGTTTTATATTACTCATTTCTCTATGCCTCCCTTCTTCTTGTTTAGTCGATAAAGGAGATAGACGGCTGCGTGTCAAATTCGGGATGGAACGCGTG
>Ga0187886_1000305_pt1 | contig 63399 bp, 51 predicted proteins | sample June2016WEW_20_1_FD_133001 | JGI IMG/M metagenome (GOLD analysis project Ga0187886, IMG submission 133001) | Peatland microbial communities from SPRUCE experiment site at the Marcell Experimental Forest, Minnesota, USA - June2016WEW_20_150 | ecosystem: Environmental > Terrestrial > Soil >... | reverse complement strand
TCGAAACGCGCGGCTACGGCATGTCGTCGGTCCGCTTCATCTGCGGCACCCAGGACATCCACCGCGAGCTCGAACATCGCCTGACCGAGTTCCTGGGGACCGAGGACACGCTCCTTTTCCCCTCCTGCATGGACGCCAACGCCGGCGTTTTCGAGGCCATCCTGACCAAGGACGACGTCATCATCTCGGACCGGCTCGTCCACGCCTCGCTCGTCAACGGCATCCGGCTCTGCAGCGCCATGCACGACACGATCAAGCACTCCGATATGGCCCACCTCGAGGAGAAGCTCCAGCTCCACGCCGACAAGCGTTTCAAGCTCGTCGTCACGGACGGCGTCTTCTCCATGGACGGCGACGCGGCCAAGCTCGATGAGATGGTGGCCCTGTGCGAGAAATACGACGCCATGCTCCTCGTCGACGATTCCCACTCGACGGGGTTCATCGGCAGGACCGGCCGCGGGACCCACGAGAGGTGCGGCGTCGTGGGCAAGATCGACGTCATCACGACGACCTTCGGCAAGGCCCTCGGGGGCGCGTCCGGGGGCTGCGTTTCGGGGCGCCGCGAGCTGGTCGAGCTCTGCCGGCAGCGGGCCAGGCCGTACCTCTTCTCGAACACCATCGCCCCGGTCGTCGTCTCCGGCGTCCTCAAGGTCATGGAGATCCTCTCCAAGTCGACCGAGCGCCGCGACAAGCTCGAGCGGAACGCCGCCTACTGGAGGAAGGGGCTGACCGAGGCCGGTTTCGTCCTCAAGGAAGGGGATACCCCGATCATGCCCGTCATGTTCTTCAACGCCAAGCTCTCGCAGGACTTCTCCCAGGGCCTTTACGACGAGGGGATCTACGCCATCGGCTTTTTCTTCCCCGTCGTGCCCCAGGGCCAGGCCCGGATCCGGACCCAGATCTCGGCCGGCCACGAGATTCACCACCTCGACAAGGCGCTCGCGGTCTTCACCAAGGTGGGCAAGAAGTTCGACATCCTGGGCAAGACCAAGCAGGAGATCATCGCCAAGTATGGCATGTGAAGGTCCGGGGAATCCGGCTAGAACTCCCGCCCGTTTTCCCCGGCGTGGAAAACGCGCTCGGCTGCTCGGCCCCGCTCCCGTCGCCCAAAGGGCGACGAGCCATACCCGCCTCGCCTTGATATTGCCGCCGGATTCTGGGATATTAGAAGCGAGCCGGGCGAGGCGCCCGGGATCAAAGGAGGGCCATATGAAAAAGAATTGTCTGCTTTTGATTCCAGTCGTTTTGGCGGCCGCGGCGTTGACGCTGAGCGCCCTGGGATCCGGAACGCCAAGCGCCCAGGCCGGGTACGGTCAGAGCAAGCCCCAGATTCAGAGTGAATACAAGCAGGACAAGCCGTATACCCGGGAGAACCCTGGTCCTTGGGCCGCCGCAAAGGACAAGCACGTTCCCGAGATCACGTATGAGAAGATGGACATGGGCTTGAAGGTCACCGTGAAGGTCGACAATCACCCCATGGATCCCCAAAAGCCTCATTACATCATGTGGATCATGCTGAAGGACGGCATGGGGAAAGTCCTCGGCAGGAAAGATTTCGTGGCGACCGATCCCGCCCCGATCGCGACGTTCGAGCTGAAGTCGGTCCCCGCTCATCTCCAGGCCTTCGAGCGCTGCAACATCCACGGGATCTGGATGAACGAGGCCAAGGTCGAACTCAAGTAACGGCCCAATCTGGAGACAGCGCCGCCCTCCCTTTTTCTTGACACTCGCGAAGGGCGAGGTATACCATAGGGGCCATTTTTGAGCCTTCAAGGAGGGCCTCGATGGACAACAACAAGCTCGCCAACCCCGCGCCCCTCGGCCTGATGGGCTTCGGGATGACCACGGTCCTTCTCAACATTCACAACGCAGGATTCTTCCCGGTCAGCGCTATGATCCTCGCCATGGGCATTTTCTACGGCGGGATCGCCCAGATCATCGCCGGGATCATGGAATCCAAGAAGGGGAACACGTTCGGCACGACCGCCTTCACGTCCTACGGCTTTTTCTGGCTGACTCTTGTCGCGACCTGGGTCATTCCCGGGCTGAACCCGCCCAACGGCGGAGCGACGCCTGTCCCCTTCATGGGATGGTACCTGTTCCTGTGGGGCCTGTTCACGTTCTTCATGTGGATCGGGACCTTCGGCAAGAACCGCGCTATTCAGTTTGTCTTCTTAAGCCTGACGGTCCTCTTCTGGCTGCTCGCCGCCCGGGACTGGACCGGGTCTGTCCTCGTCGGCAGGATCGCCGGTTGCGAGGGCATCGCCTGCGGCCTGTCCGCGATCTACCTGGCCATGGCCGAGGTCCTGAACGAGGCCAGAGGCCGCGAAGTCCTGCTCGTCGGGGAGATCAAGAAACCCTGACTCGGGCGAAAATATCGGGAATTTTCATCTCAGGAATCGGAGCATTTTTACTGAGGATTATAATAAATAGCTAACATGAAAAACCGTGGGATCATGCCCGGCGCCCGTTTTTGGATCGCGAGCGCGGCCCTGTCCGCATTGACCGTTCTCTTTTGCCCAAGCTGCGGCCGGCAGCCGTCCTTCAAGCACGTCATCCTGTTTATCGGCGACGGCATGTCGGTCGAATCCGAGGTCGCCGCCAGCCGCTACCTCTACGGCAAGGACCGGGCCCTGGCCTGGCATTCCTTTCCGGGAACGTCCTATGTTGCGACCTGGGATGTCACCGCCTATGATAGCAACGCCAGGAAGGAGAACCGGGCCGCGTATTCGGACTCGGCCTTCGCCCCGTCGCTCGGCTACGACGTCGGGCGGGAAGGCGTCCGGCCGTATCCTGATGAGGGCTCCCTGTGGGCGGGGGCATCGCTCGCCAAGCCGGCCACGGATTCGGCCTCCGCGGCGACGGCCCTGGCGACAGGGGCGAAGACGATCAGCGGCAATATCGCCTGGCGGCCCGGGGGACAGCCCTGGGGCGGACTGCCCACGATCGCCGAGGAATTCCGAGGCCGGCGGGGAGGGGCGATCGGCGTCATCACGACCGTGCCCTTCAGCCACGCGACGCCGGCCGCCTTCGTCAGCCACAACACCAGCCGGAACCACTATTACACCGGATACAAAGGATACGAGGGGCTCGGCATCGCCGACGAGATCATCCTCCGGGTGAAGCCCGACGTCGTCATCGGCGGCGGGAACCCCATGTTCGACAACCCGACCTTCGACACGAAAAAAGGGTATATTTCGGAGGGCCTCTACAGAGCGCTCAAGTCGTCGACCGAATATGTCTTCGCCGAGAGACAGGCCGGCGCCGAGGGAGCCCGGACTCTCCATGAGGCTGCGGAACGGGCCCGGGCCCAGGGGAAAAAACTCTTCGGGCTTTATGGCGGAAGCGACGGGAGCTTCGTCCTGCCCGTTCCCGAGGCTCATCCGGGATCTCCCAGACTCACTCGGGAGTCGGCGGAGGACCTCACCCTCAAGGACGCCACCCTGGCGGCCCTGCGGGTCCTCGGCCGGAACCCCAACGGTTTCTTCCTCATGGCGGAGCAGGGTGACATCGACTGGGCCAACCACGACAACAATTTCAGCGGCCTGATCGCAACGATGAGAGACCTTGAAGAGGCGGTCCGGGCGGCCGTGGCGTTCGTCGACGGGCCCGGGGACGACATCGACTGGACGAACACCGTCCTGCTGGTGACCGCCGACCACGCGACGGGAGGCCTGCGCCTGAATCCGGCGAAACCCCTGGGTGCCGGCGAGCTGCCGCGGCAGTTGGTTCGGGCGAAGGAAGATGAGGCGGCGCCGGATCAAACGAACGGAAACGGCCGGCATCCGGTCCCACCCCGCCCCGCGGTGTCGGCCTTTAAGTCTCCGTATATCTACCCCGGCGGCGAGGTGAGCTACTCGACCATCGGCCACACCAACGAGCTCGTGACGCTCGCCGTCTCGGGCCGCGCCGCGCCGTTATTCCTGAAGTACGCGGGAACTTGGTATCCGGGGCCCATCATCGACAACACCCAGGTTAACGCGGCCATGCGCGAAGCCCTGGGGCTCGGGAGCGGGAAGATGTCCGTCGTGCTGAACGGCGGAGCGCCCGCAAACCCTTCTCCCTCCCCGAACGCGGCCCGGAAATAAAAGACCCGGAGCCTCGGGATCACTTGACCCGGACGGCGCGCTCCTCCATGGACTTGAATTCCTTGCCGTTCGGCAGGGTCATGTACGTTTCATAGGTGAACGCGTCCGGGCCGAGCCATTTTGTCACGTTCCGGACCTTGACTTTCCCGCCGGACATCGGGTCGGGCCAAAGTCCTGCCTCGGTCATAGTCTTGGCCGCCGCGTCGAAGATACCCGTCGTCTGATAGAACGCGGTGCTCGTGCTATCAATCCAGAGGGAAACGTACTTTTTCTGGAGATTGTCGTAGCCCAGGGTCTGGACCCCCTCGAACGGCTGACCCATCATCGTTCCGGAATATGTCATCCTCAGGAAACGTCCGCCGAGGATGAGCTCCCCCTTGGCCGCGGTTTCGGACGCCGTGGCGGGCGAGCCCGGGAACGTCCACATCGTCACCTCGACCTTCCATTTGCCCACGTACTGTTTGAGATAGGCGTGGTTCTCGCCGACCGCGCCCAGCTGCATGTACATCTCCATGGCCTTCTGTTGGTCCTGTGCCGTTTGCGCCTGGAGCGCGATGGCGGACGACAGAACCAGGGCGATGGCGAAACATGTCCGAGCCGCGGAACTCAAGCCTGTTTTATGGAACATCTGTCCCTCCTATAAATAGAGCTTGCTGCCATTCTACCCGAAGTCCGAAAAGGGAGAAAGCATCTCTCCGCGGCCCTTTTTCGGGGCAGGCCGGTCACTTCGTCTCCTTGATCCTGAGGTTCCGGAACTCGACGGTCGAGCCGTGGCCGAGGAGGCCGATGTGCCCGTTTTCCCGCTTTAGGCCGGGGTGGTCCCGGTGATCGATGGTACCGCCCGCGCTCGCCTGGTCGATATCGGCGTCGACGATTCTCGTCCCGTTGACCGTGACAGTGACCTGCCGGCCCCGGGCGACGATCTCCTCCGCATTCCATTCGCCGACAGGCCGCAGGAGGCCGCGCTTTGCCGGGACGACGCCGTAGATCGAGCCGAGGAACTGGTAGGGCTGGAGGTCATGATCGACGGGGGAGCCGTCCTCGAGGATCTGGATCTCCATTCCCGCGTAGGCGGCGTCGCCCTCGAGAGGGGCCCGGATGCCGATACCGTTATTGGCCGCGGGGGTCAGCTTGAACTCGAACCGGAGGACGAAATCGGCGAATTCCTTCTCCGTATAGAGGTTGCCGCTGCCCCGGCCCGGGTCGATGACGATCTTCCCGTTCTCGGCGGCATATCCCTTTGTATCGCCCGTCCAGCCGCTGAGGTCGCGGCCGTTGAAGAGGGGAACGAAGCCATCGTCCTTCTCGGCGTCCGACAGCCCCGGGGCCTCGCCGTCCCGGGGGATCTCGCGGATGTAGATGTTCCTGTACCAGAGTGGGTTGCCGTGGGCCTGGAGCTCGATCTGGCCGGTTGAGTAAATCGGCTTGTCGCGCTCCCAATAGTTCTCGAGGATCGTGTTGTCCACGACCATCCGGTCGTTGAGGTAGACCGTGACCCGCTCGCCGATCATGATGATCCGGAAGCTATTCCACCCGCTGACGGACCGGTCGGCCTTCTCGAGTGGCTTGCTCGGCCCTTTCTGGTTGTTGTACAGGCCGCCGGAACCCTCGGGGTTGGCCGTCGGGTCCCATATCTGGACCTGAGGCGAGCCCCGGAGGTAGATGCCGCTGTCCCCGCCCTTGTCGATCTTCCAGTCCACGAGCATTTCGAAGTCGGCGAAGTCCCTGGCCGTGCAGAGGCTTTCGCCCTTGCCATCGAAGGCGAGGACACCGTCGGCGACACTCCAGTGGGACCGCATGATATCGTCCGCTTCGGCCTGGGCTTTTTTCAGCTCGTCGGCCGTCATTTTGGCGCGCTTCGGCGGGTCCGCGACGAGGCCCTTCCAGCCATCGAGGTCGAGGCCGTTGAAGAGAGGGACGAACCCGCCCTGTTTCAGGCGGTCCGCGATGACTTTCGTGGCCAGGTCCCTTTCGCCAGGGTCTTCGCTCGACGACTCGACCCGCCGGAGGATCGAGATCGCTTCCTGGCCGGAGAGCCATCTCTCCTCGGACGATTGCTCTGAGGCCATGTCCAGGAGTCCCTGGACGGCCGTGGCCCTCAAGGCCGGATTCCCGAGCTGTTCGGAGAGAAGGCGGAAGGCCTCGGGCCCCCGGAGTTCCGCGACTGCGCGCAGGACGGGTTTCCTGTCGGCGTCGTCCTTTGGCAGGCCGAGGGCGCTTCTGAGCAGCTCGAGCTTCTTCCATCTCGGATCATCGGACCCGTTGACCAGCCGGGCATAACCCTCGAGGGCGAGGAGGAGATATTTTTTATTCGTCGTTGTCGAGACGATCCGGAGGAGCTCGTCAGCGGCCTTGAAGTCCGGCCACTGCGACAGGGCATAGACGGCGGCGGCCTGGACCTGCGGGTCCTTGTCGCGCGTCTCATCGATGACCGCCCGGAGTGCTCCGGATCCGCCGACCCGGGGCAGGACCTTCAGAATGACGGCTTTCCTGGCGGCCGGGGCCTTCGTCATCAGGCCGATGAGCTCATCGACCCTTCGTTCCGGGTCGGGGTTCCGTCCGGCGGCCGCCGCGAGGGCTTTCTGGAGGCGGACGGTCTCCTCACTGTCCGCAGCCGCGAACAGGAGCTCGAGAAGCCGGGCGAGGTCCCTCTCACCGGCCAGCTTGGCCAGGGCGTCCATGGCCGCGGCCCGGACGACCGGCTCCGGGCTCGCGGCCTGACCGAAGACGAGGTCGACCCGGTCGCGGGACCCTTTCTCGGCCAGGATTTCGATGAGCGCCGCCCGGCCGGCGGCAGGCGCCTGGTCCATCCGGCGGACCGTTTCGGGAACGACGAGCCGGGCTTCGAAGCCGAGGACGGCCTGCTTGGCCGCGGCGATCTCTCCGGCGTCGGAGGAATCGAAGAAGGGGAAGATCCCGGGCAGGACATCGGCCCCGCCGAGCCTGACGGCGGCGGGGATGGCCGCTAGCCGGACGGTCCTGTCCGAATCGCGGAGGGCGTTGCGCACGGCCGGCAGGGCGGCGGGGTCCCCGCGGCGGCCGAGCATGGAGATGATCGCAGCCCGGACTTCGGAGGGCGAGGAGGCGGCCTTTTCGACCCAGCGGGCCGTGGCCTCGGTCCCCGGGATCGACGTCGCCATTTCGAGGGCGGCGGCACGGAATCTCCCGTCAGGGCTGTCCGCGACGGCCAGGAGATCCGGCAGAGCCCTGTCCTTGAGCGTGGCAACGATGAGCCCGAGGGCGTTCGTGGCGATGTGGCTTTCGGCCGGCGTCGCATAATATTTGAGGAGGCCGCGGCAGATGGCCAGGCCTTCCGCCGCTTTCCCGGCTTCGAGGAGGCGGCGGGCATAAAACAGGTAGAGCGACGGGGCCTGCGACCTCTCATGAAGCGGGGCCGCGATCCGGGCCCGGTCCAGGGCCGCCCCGGCCCGCGGGTCGCCGATATTGGCCAGGGCGAACAGGGCCGTCTGCCGGAGCTTCTCGTCGGCACTTTCGGCAAAGGGCAGTATTTTCTTCACGGCCTCGCGGCTCCTCATCTCTCCGAGCGCCTTGACGATAGTCACTTTGGCCGCGGGCGGGGCGGAATCGAGGGCCTTGAGAAAAAGTCCGGCCGCCTCGGGTCGGCGGGTGGCCAGGAGGGCCTGGGCCGCGGGCTCGGCCAGCTTCTCGTCCGTGAGGTAGCCGGCCAGGGGCTTGAGGGATTCTTTCGCTCCCGTCCACTGGACCTGGGAGATGAGGAAAGCCTTGACGTCTTTGTCTGCGGCGTTCTTTATCGCCTCGAGCAAGGCCCGGACGTAGACGGTCCGGTCCGTGTCCGCCCCCGCCCGGGTGACGTAGACGGCGAGCCCGTTAAGGGCGAAGCGGGCGGCGCTGTCGTCCCCCTGGCCCGGCGGGAGGACGCGTCCACAGATCTCCGCGACGGCCCCCGGGCCCAGCTTGAGGAGGTCGGCTGAGAGGGAATCCCTTCCCGCCGCGTCGGCCGCCGGGAACCGGCCGAGGAGACCTATCACCCGGGCCTTCAAGCCGGCGGAATTGTCGAGCCCCCGGGCGGCAGAGGCCGAGAGCAAGATCGCGGATATGATCAGAACAATGGCTTGGGTCTTTCTCATGACTTATCTCCTCGCCCGGGGCTCCGTTCAGAGGTGCCAGGGGGCCCGCATGGGCTGGTCGGCCAGGCGGTTGGCCTCATCGTCCCCGATGAACCGCTGCTTTTCGGGGTCGAAGCGCAGGGGCCGGCCGAGCTGCACGGCGGTTTTCCCGAGGTTGACCAGAGTGCAGGAGCGGTGTCCGTTCCGCTCGTTGAGGGCGAACCGGCGCCGCGTCCGGACGGCCTCGGCGAAATCCGTGACCTGGGGGTCGGGGTCCGGAAGGCCGGCGATGATGTCCTTGAGGTTCGGGATGTCGGATTCAAGCCCCCGGAACAATTTCCCCTTCGGCCCTTCGAGGAAGGCCGCGTTCTTGTCCCGGTCCTCCCCGTCGAGGACGATGGTGCAGCCATCGGCGTATTTCATCTCGATCCGGCGCCAGGAACCGCAGGCGTCCGGGTGCTGCTGCGGGCAGTCGGCCGAGACTTCGACGGGGCTCGTGCCGTCCTTTTCGAGAAGGTACTGGACGGGATCGACGTAGTGCATCCCCATGTCGCCCAGGCCGCCGCCGTCATAGTCCCAGTAGCCGCGGAAAGTTCCGTGGACGCGGTGCGGATGATAGGGCTTCCAGGGCGCCGGACCGAGCCAGAAGTCGTAGTCGAGTTCGGGTGGCACGGGCTCGGGCTTGAGGTTGGTCCGGCCGCTCCAGTAGAATTTCCAGTCGAATCCGGTCGTCGCACTGACCGTGGCCTTGAGCGGCCAGCCGAGGATACCGCTCTGGACGACTTTCTTGACCGGCTTGACATCGGAGCCGAAGCCATAGAATTCGTCCTCGAACCGGAACCAGGTATTGACCCGGAAGATCCGTCCGTTCCTCGCGACGGCTCGAGCGACCTCCTGGCCTTCGGCGATGGTCCGGGTCATGGGCTTTTCGCACCAGATATCCTTGCCGGCTTCGGCGGCCGCGATCGAGATGAGGGCGTGCCAGTGCGGAGGGGTGGCGATATGGACGATGTCGATATCGGGCCGCTCGAGGACCTCCCGGAAATCCCGGTAGCCCCGGACGGCGGGCCCGGAGATCTCGAGCGCGGTCTGGAGGTGTTTTTCGTCGACGTCGCAGACGGCCAGGAGCACGGCCCCGGGGTAGCCCAGGTGGGCCCGCCCCATGCCCCCGACACCGATGACGGCCTTGGTCAGAGTATCGCTCGGGGGAACGTAACCCTGCCCTCCCAGGACCCGGCGCGGGACGATAGTCAAAGCGGCGGCGGCCGTGACAGTGCGACCGATGAACTGCCTGCGGGTCAGGCGATGGCGTATCGGCATGGGGCCTTCCTTCCCGGAGCGTTTCGTCAAAATAGCCCTACGACTTTTCCGGTCGCGAGGTCCAGGTCCACGTCATAGAAGACCGGCCGCGTTGGCAGCCCGGGCATGGTTCGCATTTCCCCGCAGAGCGGATAAAGGAAACCGGCTCCCACGCTGGCCCGGATGTCGCGGACCGGGAGCTTGAAGTTCCGCGGCACCCCTTTCCACTCGGGGTTATGGCTCAGACTGAGATGGGTCTTGGCCATGCAGATGGGGAGCCGGCCGAAGCCGAGCCGGGTGTAAAGCTCGACCTTGGCTTCCGCCTCGGGCGAGTATTCGACGCCGTCGGCGCCGTAGATCTCGGTGGCGATGGTCTCGATCTTTTTCTTGATGTCCCACTCGAGGGGATAAAGGAAGCGGAAGTCCGCCGGCTTCTCGCAGGCAGCCATGACGGCCTTGGCCAGGGCGACGGCCCCCGCGCCCCCGTCCGACCAGTGGGTGGACGGGACGGCGTCCTCGGCTCCGACGGCGATGGCTGCCTTGCGGATGAGGTCGACTTCGGCGTCCGTGTCCGAGGTGAACCGGTTGATGGCCACGACCACGGGGACGCCGAAGCGGATGGCGTTGCGGATATGGGCGGTCATGTTGGCCAGGCCTTTGGCCAGGAGGTCGAGGTTCTCGTCGGCATATTCGGGCGCCAGGGGTTTTCCGGCCACGACCTTCGGGCCGCCGCCGTGCATCTTGAGCGCCCGGACCGTGGCCACGATGACGACACAGCCGGGCTGGAGGCCGCTCGCCCGGCACTTGATGTTCATGAACTTTTCCATGCCGCAGTCGGCGCCGAACCCGGATTCCGTGATGACATAGCCGTTCCGGCCGACCAGCCGGAGGGCGATCTGGTCGGCGATGACTGAGGAATTGCCGTGGGCGATGTTGGCGAACGGCCCGGCGTGGACGATGGCCGGGGTGTTCTCGACGGTCTGCATGAGGTTGGGCATGATCGCGTCCTTCATCAGGACCGTGAGGGCGCCGGCCGCGCCGAGGTCCTCGGCCGTGACGGGCTCTCCGGAACGGCTCGTGCCGATGACGATCCGGCCCAGCCGATCGCGCATGTCGGCCATCCCTGTCGTCAGGGCCAGAATGGCCATGATCTCGCTGGCGACCGAGATATCGAAGCCCGTTACCCGCACCATGCCTTTCTCTTCGGGGCCCATCCCGATCTGGACGCGGCGGAGGAAGCGGTCGCTGATGTCGATGACCCGGTTCCAGGTGATGCTGGCCGGGTCGATGTCGAGCCGGAAGACGCGGCGCTTCTCCTCGGCGGTGAGGTCGTTGGGGTCGGCCTTGTCGATGTCGAGCTTCTCAAGCCGGCGGAGCATCGGCGGCGAGAACCGCCGCCGGCCCTTCTTGTCGGCGGGGCAGAAGGCGTTGAAGAGGTTCTCGTCGTCCTGGGCCGATTCATGGAGGATGCGGGCATCGATGGCCGCGGCCAGGAGGTCGTTGGCGACGGTCACGGCGTGGATGTCCCCGGTCAGATGCAGGTTGAAGTCCTCCATGGGAACGATCTGGGAATAACCCCCGCCCGCGGCCCCTCCCTTGATCCCGAACGTCGGGCCCATGCTGGGCTGCCGGACGACGGTAATGGCCTTCTTGCCCAGGTGGGCGCCGAGGGCCTGGCTCAGCCCCACAGTGGTCGTCGTCTTGCCCTCGCCGAGCGGAGTGGGGGTGATGGCGGTCACGTCCACGTAATGGCCAAGGGGCTCGTCCTTGATCCGGCCGAGGACGTCGAGATGGATCTTGGCCTTGTGCTTGCCGTAGAGGTCGAGGTCGTCCTCGCCGAGCCCCAGCATCCCCGCGACCTCGACGATGGGGAGGAGCTCCGTGGCCTGGGCGATCTCGATATCGCTCGGGACCGGTTTGACGGGTTTTACGGACATCTCAGGCGGCTCCTTTGTGACGATTTGACGGCTTCGTGGGACTCCCTGTCAGCCGGAGGAACGGCGCGATCCGGTCCATCACGATGGCGGAATTATCTTAACGGCGGGGCCCGCAGAAAACAAGCCCCCGGCGCCGGCCTTCAAAAGAAGTAATAGGCCGCGAAGAGCAGGCGGATATTGCTGACGAACCTCGCGTTGCGGACCTTGCCGAAGGCGTCCGGTGTCCCGTAGGCCGCCGCCGTGAACTCCGCCTCGCCCGCGAACCGCATCTTCCCGACGTTCAGAAGAAGGCGGGGGGAGACGCGATACAGGGAGTCGATGTTGAAACCCCTGGCGAAATTGACGTCGGTGAGCTCGTGACGGGCGCCGAGGTTCTTGGACCAGCCCGCGAAGACGCCCGTCTGCCAATGTTCGCCGTTGGTCATGGCCTCGCTCCAGAGCGACAGGATATTCGTCGGCGCGTACGTCCAGTCCTGGGTCTCATCGCCCGGAAGGATGGAGTCGCTGCGGACGGCATAGCCGCCGAGCATCGTCAGATGGTGAAGATTCGAGCCGTAGATCCCCTCGGCTTTGAACGTCCATTTCGGCCATCTCTGTTTGAAGTAGGCCATGCCTGCGAGGCTGGTTACGGATACGTCCGTTCGATAGCCCGTGGCGGTCGAGAGCCTCGGGACGAGCTTCAAAAGATCCAGCCCCGCCCCGGCCAGGGTCTCGGTTTTCTCGGCCTCGTTCTTCGAAGCGTGCTGGAGCTTCAGGTTGAGCTCCGGCAGGACGGCATTCCGGAGATAGACGGAGCTCGGCCCCTGCGGCCCGTTGGAGGTGAAGTCCCGCTGGGCCAGAGCCGTCGCGATCAGGCTGATCCGGCCGAACGTCCGGATGAAGCGGACCTGAGGGCTGCGGTTGAAGGGCTGGAACGGGGCGCCGGTGTTGAAGGAGACGACGTCCGGGTAGCTTTCGGTGATGAACATCGGGTGCCAGAACTGGCCGATCAGAAGCTCCGATTTTTTCCAGCTGAGCTTGAGATAGGCGTGACGGAGCCGGAAGCCGTTGAGGTCCGCATCCGACGTGCCGAAAAATTCGGTTTCGAGGTAGGCCGACGTCTTGGCGCCGAGGGCGTCCGGGCCCGTGATCTTGCCGGCGAGACGGGTCTGGATGGAGAGGATGTTGAAGCTGGATTTGGCGTTGATATCCCTGCCCAGGGGATCGAGGGCCGGCTCCTTGGGATAGAGAAGGAAATGCCCCTCCCGGATGCTCACGGTCTGCCGCGAATCGTAAAAGATGTCGGTTTTAATGTAGCCGGACAGAGAGATCCCGAACGACGAGGAGGGCTTGTCGGCCTGGCCGAAAACGCCGGGCCCGGCGAGAACGGCGAGCGATAGCGCGATGAGAGCTTTTATCGTGAGCTTCATGAGGGCCTCCCGGCAAGCTAAGTTGGCGAGCCTTATCGGTATCGGCAGACGATGACCGTCCGGGACGCGATCCGCCCCAGGTCGATGGTCTCCCCTTTGAAATCCGCGCGCGCTCTTCCGTCGACCGTCACGCTCTCGGGGGGGCCGAATCCAGAAGGCGGGCGGACGTGGAGGATGACCCGGGCCGGCTTCCGGTGAGGCGGGTCGATCGTGGTCACGATTTCCTTTCCAGAAGAGCGGGACTCCGACCGGACGTCCACGTTCCCGAAGAGCGTCGGCGCCCGCCGGACCTCGACCGCTTTCCCCGGTTCGAGCCAGCCCCGCGGCGTCCCGGCGAGGAGATGGAGAGCGTCGCCTTCCTCGAGGACGAGGGCGATCCGGAGAAGGGCCAGAACCCGGCTGTTGGAATGCATGTGCGGCATCCTGAGCGCGTCCCAGGCGTCGCCCGAGGACCCGGTGACGATGTCGTTGCACTCGAGGGTCGCGTAGGTCGTCCGCGACTGGCCGTAGGCGAAAATGCTGTAAAGAGTCCAGAGGAACTTCTCGGTCTCGCCCCGGAGGAGCTGGGTGAGCGCCTGATTGTACACGTAGTGAGGGTCGATGTATCCCGGCCGGGCGAGGGTCGGCAGGCCGCTGGTCATGACGTATTTCTCGATGGTCCGGTTGACCCAGGCCGCCTTCGGGTCGTCGGCCGAGAAAAGGCCCATCTCGACCATATAGATCGGGCTGCAGAGGCTGTACCAGCTCGCGGCCAGCCTTTCGGCCGTCGGCGGCTGGTTCATGTAGGGACCCTGAGGAAAGAAAGGCGGGTCCGTGTCGCAGAGGATCGAGCGCTCGACCGACCCCAGGATACACGCTTTGTAATCGTCGGCTTCGGCCCGGAGCCGGGCCGCCTCCCGGTCCATCCCGATCCCGGCCAGGGCGTCGGCCGTCCCCCGGAGGCCACCATAGGAATAAGTGTCCGTCCAGTAAAAGTAATTCAGTTCGGCGTTGTCCGAGGCCCGGCCTTTCGGGAGGAGCCCGTAGTGGCGGGGCCGCTCGCCGCCCGCCGTCACCTTCGTCCGGGCCCTCTCCCGAATGATCCAGCCGCAGGACTTGATCATCTTGGGCGCGACCTTCCTCAACCAGGCCTGATCGCCCGTGAGCTTGTAATGCTCGGCCAGGGCCCAGAGGATGAACCCGTTCTCTCCCATCCAGCGCAAGCCGGGAGCGTCGCCGGAGAAGAACCCGTCGGGGGAGGAAACCTCCCCCTCGGGTGGACGCCGGCCCTGCCGGGACAGGAAATAATCCAGATAGGCCGCCGCGTCCTGGTGGTAGCCGAGACGGTCCGCGGCGTGGATGATGCAGGCGCTGTCCCCGGCCCAGACATGCTCGTAAGCCGTAGCGTCCGGGTGGAGAAGGGAATGGCCCTCCGGGTCGCGATCGACCAGGATCATGTTATAGGCCAGCGCGGCCCGGTATGAGTCGCGGACCCTTTTTTCGGGGACGATGAACTGTGCCTGGCGGTTGAGCTCGCGGGTCCAGAAATCCCGGAAGACCTCGAGCTGGGGTCCGGCGGCCAGCCGCTCGATATCTCCGGTCTTCTCGACTCCGGCCGGGAAGTAGGGGATGAACAGATCGACCGTCTTGTCCTCGCCCGGCTTCAGCCGGAAGTCGATGGCGAGGTCGGTCCCCGCGGGAGACATTTCCAGGGCACCGCCGGCCTTCGAGGAGGGATTGAGGGCCACGGTGACTTTCGAGGCGCTCACCCGGATCAGGATCTTTCCCCCGGTCTCGACGATGAAGGGCGGCCTGAAAACGAGCGGGGCCGGGTAGGCCGGCGGGACCTTGAAGAGGCTCTGCCCGGAGAGCGCCTCACCGATCCTGAACGCGAGACGCACGGCTCCCTCCCGTCCGGACTCGTTTTTCACGGTCCACCGGGCCACGGCCACGAGCGTCTCCCGGCCGGTCCGGACCGCGGGCCCTTCGAGGAGGGTCGCGAAGGCGAGCTCGCGGACCTTGAACTCCCCCGCCTTCCACCCGCTCCGGACGCCGGGCAGGTAGCCGTCAACGAGCTCCTGGACGACCGAGTCCGGATCGAGGAGCTCCGGCGCGGCGCCGGGCCCGATCTGGAGGAAGGGAAGAAGATAGAGACCGCCGGGGAGAGGAGTCTTGGGGAAAACGAGGGCGCCGTTCGGCGCCACGTGGATCTCCTCGGGATGCTCCTTCCAGCCGATGACAGGGACGGGATACTTCACCGGCGGGAAGGGCTGGCCCGCCACGACGGCTTCGAACGTGAGATCGGGGGAGATCCTTTCGGGATAGGCCCGAAGAACGGGGCTCCGCTCATCCGCCCGGAGCGCCGGGACGGCCAGAAAAATGAGTGCCGCCGCAACGAGAAGGGAGGACCGTACCGTAGCGCATGACGAAGACTGCGTTTCCATCGGAGAGAGTGTATATTGGCCCGCAAGCGAAAGTCAAAGCCCCCGCGACCTCGGCCCGGTGATGTGTTACAATCCGGACGCTGCAGGAATCTCAACGCCCGGGAGAGACGCATGAAGAAATCGACGCTGGCGGGCCTGGCCATTCTCTGCCTATCCATCGTTCCCGCCCTGGCGGAAAAAACGCCGAGCTTCCGGTTCAAGGGCCGGGAGTTCCTTCTCAACGGCAACACGTTCCAGATCATGGCCGGCGAAATCCACTTCCAGCGTATCCCCCGTGAATACTGGGCGGACCGGCTGGTCAAGCTCCGGGCTGCGGGCCTGAACACGGTCTGCACGTACGCCTTCTGGAACGCCCTCGAGCCGGAGCCGGGTCAATGGGATTTCTCCGGTCCGAATGACCTGGCCGCGTTCATCCGGACCGCGGCGCGGGCCGGGCTCTGGGTCGTCCTCAGGCCCGGGCCCTACGCCTGCGCCGAATGGGATTTCGGCGGCCTGCCGGCCTGGCTCCTGCGGACGCCGGACATCAAGGTCCGCTGCTCGGACCCGCGCTACCTGGCCGCCTGCGAAGCGTACATTCAGAAGATCGCGGGCGAAGTCCGCGCCCTCCAGGTCCAGCGCGGCGGCCCGCTCCTGATGGTCCAGATCGAGAACGAGTACGGGAGCTACGGCAACGACCGGGAATATCTGGCGGCTCTCAGGCGGATGTGGGGTGAGGCGGGGATCGAGGTACCGTTCTACACGGCCGACGGCGCGACACCCTCTATGCTGGAGGCCGGAACGGTTGATGGAGCGGCCATCGGGCTCGACCCGGGGACGAGCGACAAGGATTATGCCGAAGCGGCGAAGCGCGGCGGCGATGTCCCCGTTTTTTGCAGCGAGCTTTACCCCGGCTGGCTGACGCATTGGGGAGAGCCGTGGGCTCGCGTCAAGACCGAGGACGTCGTGGCCGACCTTCGCTGGCTTCTGGCCAACGGGAAATCCTTCAATTTATATATGTTCCACGGCGGGACGAATTTCGGGTTCTGGGCTGGCGCGAACTTCAGCGACAAGTACGAGCCCGACGTCACGAGTTACGATTATGACGCTCCCCTCAACGAAATGGGACAGCCGACGCCGAAGTATTTCGCCATCCGGGACGTCCTCAGGCGTTTCCAGCCGAAGGGCGCGATGCTTCCCGACCTGCCCAAGCCCCTGCCGGCGATCGACATCCCGGCGATCGCCTTCCCGGAGACCGCCTCTCTTTTCGACAACCTTCCGCCCCCCGTCCGGAGCGCGCAGCCGCGGCCCATGGAGAGCTTCGGGCAGAACCACGGCTTCATCCTCTACCGGACGAAGCTCGTCGGGCACCGGAGCGGCAAGCTGACCATCGCCGACCTCCATGACTACGCCAATATCTATGTCGACGGGACATACCTCGGCACCATGAGCCGGGCCAGGAAGGATGCGACGATCGAGATCCCGAAGTCCGACCCGCCTCACAGGACCCTGGACATCCTCGCCGAGGCCATGGGGAGGATCAACTTCGGGCAGCTCCTCCTCGACCGGAAGGGCATCACCGACCGCGTGACTCTGAACAACATGACCCTTATGGACTGGGACGTCTTCGGCTTTCCCATGGAGGAAGACGACCTCGCCGGGCTGAAGTTCGGGACCGTCCCGGCCGCAGAGCCGGGGCTCTTTTTCCGCGGGACGTTCGAGCTTGGAGAAACGGGCGACACGTATCTCGACATGACGGGCTGGAAGAAGGGCGTCGTCTGGGTTAACGGCCACAACCTCGGCCGCTACTGGGAGATCGGGCCGCAGAAGAGGCTCTACTGCCCGGCGCCTTTCCTGAAGCCCGGGCGAAATGAGGTCATCGTCTTCGACCTCCACCTGCTCAGGCCGGCGACGGTCCGCGGCGTGAAGAGCCTCGAGTAGGGTCATCCGAAGAGCCGGGCGCCGGGAACGAGGAAACTAAAACTCTATGGACACTTCGACGAGCGAGCTCTCGAGGTCCTTTTCGATCCGGAAGCCGCGCTTCTCGAAAACGGCGACCATCCGCGGGTTGTCGCTCGTCGTGATGGCCAAGACCTTCCGGACCCCCCACTGCCGGGCGATGGCGAGGCAGCGATCCGTCAGCATCCCGCCGAGCCCCCGGTCTTGCCAGGCGTCCTGAACCAGGACGGCGTACTCGGCCGTCTCCCGGCCGGGTTCGGAAATGAGGCGTCCGACGCCGACGAGCCTCCGGGTTTCGCCTTCGCCCACCTCGGCGACGATGGCCAGCTCCCGGTCGTAATCGATATAACAGTAGCGGCTGGCGATGTCATGGGACTGCCAGAAGAAAAAATAGCGGAAGCGGGAATAGATGGATTCCCGGGAACAGCTCCCGAGGAGGGCCAGCCAGAGAGGTTCGTCCTCGGGCTTGATGGGCCGCAGGAGGACCTCCGTCCCGTCCCTCATCCGCGCCCTCTCAACGAATTCTTCGGGATAGGGCCGGAGGGCCAGGTGGGCGAACGGCTTTTGGGGCCTGCCGAGCGTCTCCCGGTCGACGACGGCCCTGGCGTCCAGGGCGACCGCGCCGTCAGGCGTTACGAGGAGCGGGTTGATATCGAGCTCGGCGATCTCCGGGAAATCGGCGGCCAGATAAGAGAGGCGGATCAGGATCTTGACGAGAGATTCGACGTCCGCCGCCGGCCGGCCGCGGTAGCCCTGGAGGAGCGGCCAGATCCTGAGCTCCTCGAGCATCCGGCGGGCCAGCCTCTCGTTGAGCGGCGGAAAGCCGAGGGCCCTGTCGCCGAAGAGGTCGGCCGCCGTCCCGCCCATCCCGGTCATGACGACCGTGCCGAACGTCGGGTCCTTCTTGATCCCCAGGATCATCTCGACGCCGTCCCGGGCCCGGACCATTCTCTGGACGGTGGCGCCCTCGACCCGGGCGTGCGGCGCGCGCTCCCGGACGGCGTGCATCATCCCCTGGAAAGCCGCCGCCACCATCGGCGCGTCTCCGAGGTCCAGGGCCACCCCTCCGACGTCGGTCTTGTGGGTGATGTCCGGGGACTGGATCTTGAGGACGACCGGGTAGCCGATCCGCCGGGCGATCGAGACCGCCTCCTCCGCCGTCCGGGCGGGCTCGGGCCGCGTCACGGGGATGCCGTAGGAGGCGAGCAGGTCCTTGGAGACGCTCTCGGGCAGGATGTCCCCGGAACGGCCGAAGAGCTCGGTGAACCTGGCCCGGACCTCCGCTCGGTCGGCCGGCAGATTGACGGAGACATCCTTGGGAGTCTCATAGAGAATCTCCAGGTTCCGGGCGTAGGACACTAGGGTCATGAAGGCCTTGACGGCCCGCTCCGGCGTCGGATAGGTCGGGACGCCGGCGTCGTTCAGAAGCCGGATTCCGTCGCGCATGCTGGCTCCGCCCAGCCAGGCCGCCAGGATGGGTTTCGGAGTCGCCGCCGCCAGGGCGCTCGTCTCCCGGGCGATGGCCGTCGGGTTGGTCATAGCCTGGGGCGTCACGATGATGAGCAGGGCGTCCACGCCGGGGTCCTGGAGGACCGCCTGGGCGGCCTTGGCGATGAGCTTCGACTTGGCGTCGCCGAGGACGTCGACCGGGTTCCTGTGGGACCACTGGGGCGGCAGGCTGTCGTTGAGCTGCCGCATGGTTTCGTCGGAGAGCCGGGCCAGGACGCCTCTGGCCCCGATGAGGGCGTCCGTCGCCATGACCCCAGGCCCTCCGGCGTTGGTGAGGATGGCCAGGCGCGGGCCGCACGGAACCTTATGGCGGCCGACGAGCTCGGCGCAGTCGAAGATCTCGCCGATATCGAAGACCCGGGCCAGGCCCATCCTCTGGAACGCCGCGTCGTAGACCGTATCCTCGCTGGCCAGGGCGCCGGTGTGCGACGCCGCAGCGGCCGCGGACTCAGGGAAACGGCCGGCCTTGTAGGCGACGATGGGCTTGGTCCGGGCGAAGGCGCGGGCGGCCGTCATGAACTTCCGGGCCTGGCCGATGGACTCGATGTAGAGAATGATGGACCGCGTCTCTTCGTCCTCGCCGAGGTAGTCGATGAGGTCGCCGAAATCGACATCGAGCATGTTGCCGATCGAAACGAGATGCGAGAACCCGATCTTTTCCTCGATCGCCCAGTCGAGGACCGACGTGCACAGGGCCCCGGACTGGGAGATGAAGGCGACGTGGCCCGCCTGGGGCATCGCGGCGGCGAAGCTCGCATTGAGCTGCCGGCCGGGCGAGATGAGCCCGAGGCAATTCGGTCCGATGATGCGCAGGCCTTCAAAACGTTTGGCCTCGGCGAGGACCCGGTCCTCGAGGGCGCGGCCTTCCGGCCCGGCCTCCCTGAACCCCGATGAGATGATGATCAGGCCGAGAATGCCGGCCCGGCCGCAATCATCGACCAGAGCCGGCACCTGCTCGGCGGGGGCGCAGATGATCCCGAGGTCGGGCGTCCGGGGGAGGCTCTGGACGTCCGGGAAGCAGGGGATCCCCAGGACGGCTTCGCTCGTCGGGTTGACGGGGTAGACGACGCCGCGAAAGCCGCCGCCGACGAGGTTGCTCAGGACCTTGCCGCCGGCGCTCTTGGGGTTCGGGGTCACGCCGACGAGGGCGATCCTCTGCGGCTTGAAGATTCTATCAAGTGCCGGAATGTCCATCAGGGTCTCCTTGGGATCGCTCATGAAATCCTATTGTCCGCCAAGGCCGGCGCGTTTTCAATAGGACCCGGCCCCGGCCGCGGTCAAAGGGCCAGGCGGAAACCGATGTTGATGGTGAAGCCCGGCGTTCCGTAGCCCCAGACCATTTCGTAGCGTGCGTTGAGGATGTTGTCGAGCCGGACGTAAAGGTCCAGCGCGGGGTTGATCGAAGTCGAGACGGCGCCCCCGAGGAGGGTATAACCGGCGAGGCGGACATCCTGGTAGGGGTAGGCGCTGTAATTCGTGTCCGTGCGCTTCCCGACGTAGAGAAGGGACAGCGTTGTGTCGAGGTGCTTGCTGAAACGCGCGTGGACGTCCGCCGAGAATTTGTCACGCGGCCTGCGGGGAAGATCGGCGTCCGTCTCCTTGTTGACGGCTTTGAGGCGTGTATAGCTCGTCCTGAGCTGGAGAGCCTCGAGAGGCCGCCATTCGAGGGACGTTTCCAGGCCTTTCGTTTCCGCCCTGCCGACATTGATATAGCCGGAACTGTAGTCGTAATCGATAAGATCGCGGAAGTTCGTCTGAAAATAGGTCAGGCCCAGGCGCACTTTGCGGCTGAAGAAATTCTGTTCGATGCCAGCGTCCCAGCCCGTGGCGCGTTCTGGTTTGAGATGGATATTGCCGATCGGGCCCCAGGACGTGGCGGGGGCAAAGAGCTGGTAGAGAGACGGAGACTTGAACCCCGTGCCGAGCGTCGCCTTGATTTTCGTGTCCGTGCTTTCGATGACATAAGCGGGGGCGATCCGGTAAGTCAGCGCTGCCCCCGAGCGGGTGTGGGAATCGAAGCGGGTTCCGGCGGCGATATTCAAGTGCTTCATGATCTTCCATTGGTCCTGGATGTAGAGGCTCGTGGTCCAGGCGTTTTCGGAAGGGAAGGAACTTTCATAGATCCCGTATTCGCTGTCCGAGACGTAAAAAGAATGGCCTCTTTCGTCTTCCAGCGCGGCACCGGCCGTCAGGGTATTCGCCGCGTTGACGAAAAAGTTGTTCTGCCAATCCCACTTGAGGGAGTCGCTGTTATATTTCCCGGAGTCGCTGTCGTAGGGATGAAGGTCGTCGGTGGGATTCAGATACCTCCGCTCGGCCGTGATCCAGGACATCGTCATCTTCTGCTCCCAGCGGCCGCCCAGGGCGAGATGCCTAAGGCGGGCCGAAAGGAAGGTGGAAGCATAGTTCTGTCTGTTGTTCGGGTCGTCTCCGTAGGCGCCTCCCGCGTCGTCGATATCGGTGCGGTCCCAGACCGTCCGGATCGTGATATCGAGGCTCAGATTCTGTCGCAGGGCGTAGCCGAACTTTCCGGAGAGGGAAAAGTTCCGGTAGCCGTCGGGCTCGCTGTTCCCGGCATATCGGGTCGAAGCGGCGGATACACCTGAGGTCCTCGTGCAGAAGACACCGAGTGAATAGTCCGCGCGGCCGGACGAGCCGGAAAGGCCGGCGTCTCCGATGTACGACCCATAGTTCCCGCCTGATCCCGAAAACGTCAGCCTGGGAGCTCCTTGTCCCTTGCGCGTGATGATGTTGATGACACCGCCGAGGGCGTCGGAACCGTAGAGGGGGCTCTGCGGACCACGCAGGACTTCGATGCGTTCGATCTGGCTCAGGACGAGGTGGGCCAGGTCATAGGACCGGGCGGGGTTGATCGGATCGTTGAGTTCGACGCCGTCGAGGAGGACGAGCGTGTGCTCGCTGTTGGCTCCGCGGATAAGAACCGAGGCCGCCGCTCCGGTGCCCCCGCTTTGGACCGTGGACAGGCCGACGAGATCCTGAAGGACTTCGAGAACCGTGGTTTTTTTCGATCGGGCGATCTCATCCGCCGTGACGATGCTGATCGAGCTGGCCACTTCCTTGACGGGCGTTTCCACGCGGGTGGCGGTGACGACGACGTCATACTGAAGGGAAGAAGCGGATTTGGCCCGATCCTGCTCATCCCGGCTTTGGGCCGGGTCCTCGCGACCCGATCCGAAACTTGTCCCCGAAACCAATCCCAGGGACAACACGATCAAAGTGACGGCGGCCATGCGTCTTCTCATGGATCGGACTCCTCTAAAGCCCCCGCCGCTTTTTGCGGATGTTATGAAAGGTAAAAAAAACAGCTCCCGTCTTCCACCCGAAGACCGGTTGCCCGGGTCCTAAGGAAGGTTTCCTGACTCCCGGATCGTCCTCCTCCCAGGCCTTCCGGCCCTCCGGCCGTGGCATCGTCTGGGATTCGTCCCCGGTTACAGTAGCGGGGGCTGTGTCCGCGTCTCACGGACTTCCCTTCGATTAAACCCGTTCCGTATTTTAATAAAAAGGAAGACAGCCCGTCAACATCATCTTAGCATGAGAGAGGCTGCCCTGATCTTGGCCTCGGATCAGGGCAGCCTCTCCAGGGGGGGGTGGATTGAGAAAGAAGCAGGGAATAGGATCAACCTCCCGCTTAAAGGAGGTCTTGAAAGAGCGGAGTGCATCGGCTTCCTCATTTCGGTGTTTTTTGCCTTCATCGTCGCACTCCAGTACGTAAACAACGACAGTCTCCAAAGCGTTGCATTTCCAAGGAAGGATGAAAGCGAGACGTAATCAGGCGGACGAGCGAAAATCCGTTTTTCTGATTTTTCCTGAATTCCCTTTTGCTACTGTTAAATATTATACCACAGCTGGCGGGTTCCAATCAACACTTTTTTTCGAATTTTAGAAAAAGTCTTTTTTAGCTGGTTTTTTGCCGTCCGTTTTAACCAAAAATGCGATTTCTTTCTGCTTTCGGCGAACAGGACTCAAATAGTCCTCCTAACGGGGGATTTCCCCTGAAAAAAGGACCGGACAAGAGGCCCGGCAAGACGGGAAAACAAGGTTTTTCGACGGGGAAACGGCCAAAAGAGATGATTTTCGGGGCATCTGGAACGATACAGCGGCGGGAATGCCGATATTTCCACGAATTTGAGGAAATCTTCCGCCGAAAAGACCTTCCCGCGGGGATATTGATCAGAACAGGGCCGCCGGGATCTCGCCGGGCTTTTTCTGGTCTTCCGACCTCAGGCCCCAGCGGAGCTCACCCCTGGGGTCCGAGAACCGGAAGTAATACCCCCATCCCCCGGCCCCCTGGAGGACCTTGATCAGGACCTTGTTCCAGCCTTTCTTGAGGTTCACGGGAAACCGGTCCTGGTCCGGCACGGCCGGCCGGTAGGCGGGGTTCGTGTGGACGAGCTCGTCGTTGACCCAAACCCGGACCCCGTCGTCGCTCCCGAGAAGGACCGAAGCCTGCCGATTGTCCGGCGAAAAAACATAAGCCAGCCCGTAGGCGAGAACCTGTTCGTTCGGCCGGACGAGCTCATCGAGCCGGACATACCCGGTCGGCCCCGCCTGAACGGTCCGCCAGCCGACCTCGGCATCGTTTTTCCCCTTGTACTTTTTCGTGAGATCGGCCTCCTTTTCGGGAGGGTAAACGGTCTGGAGGTCATTCATGTCCGCGGCAGGGAACGGCCCGACGAGGTTCCATTCCATGAGGAACCGACGGGCCGAGGGATTGAGGCTCAGGCCGACGAAGGCGATCTCCATGCCGGCGGCCTTTTCGTCCTTCCCGGCCGCCTCGAAGAACAGGGAGTTCGGCCCGGCCTCGAGAAGGATGTCCTTGAGGGTCAGAGCGGTGAGCTGACCCTCCCTAGAGTAGCCTTCGAATGTCGCCAGGACCTCGAAAGTCCCTTCGAGGTTTTCGGGCGTCACCCGCTTCTTGAGGATGTGGAAGTTGCCCGAACCGGGCGCCTTGAGGAAGTAGAGGTTGGCCGAGTAGAGGTCGCGGACCTCCGCGGAAAACCGGAGCTCCGCCTTGGTCCCCTCCACGGCCCCGTCCGTCCTGAGGAGCGGGTAGCGGGTGCCCGAAGCGTCGTAATAGGACGTCAGCGAGCTCGTCAGCCGGGGCGCCGAGAGCCGGAGCCGGGCTTCCCGGTCCTCGAAGACGGCCTGGCCTTCGGACTTGACCTCCTCCCATTTCGGGCAGACGAAGTTCTCCGGGGATTCGAGGGCGTAGGGGAGCCGCTTTTCGGGTTCGGGGAGGGCCGGGAAGGGGACGTGGGGCTCGGTCTGGTACCAGTAGGCGACCGAGGAGTCATAGTCCGACCGGTCGTTGGCGTGGCCGTGCTCGATCGTCACCCGGATGGACTTTTTAAAGGGGATAGGGTCGGGAATGTGGAACCTGTAGACCGTGGCCTTCGACCCGGGCTGGAAATCCTCTTCCTGGATGGGGCAGCCGTAGAAAAGATTCTGGCCCTGTCGCATGCCCCAGGCGTCGGAGAAATAATCTTCCGAGCCCGTGCCGTGGAGGGACGGGGCGGATTCCCCGTCGACATAGATCATGTCGTCGCCCTCGCCCCACCAGCCCATGGTCCTCTGGAGGACGCTGAGGTTGCAGCCGACGTAATGGCCGGCCCCCGCGGCGTCGAGGATGACGTAGTTCTTGTCCCCGGTGCAGGGGAAATCCTGCCGGTATTGGGCGTGGAAGTAGGGGGCATCCGGCCTGAGGCCGTCGAGCTCCCGGTAGTCGATGTAATAATAAAAGGCGTCGACGGATTTCGTGCCCTCGTTAGTGACCGTGACGCGGCAGGACCAGCGGAACGGCATGTACCAGTAGCAGTTCCGAGCCCGGCCTTCCGACGAACAGGCGATCGGAAGAGAGGAAAGGTTCCGGTTGAGGCCGTGGCCGACGCCAAAGAAATCGCCGATCGGGGCCTCGACCGAAGGAACGTCCTCGCCGTCCCAGTACACCCGGAGGACAATCTTCCGGCCGTAAAACGCCTCGCCGGCGATGGTCACCCAGATGTGGTGGATGGCGGCCGGGCCCTTGAGCTCAGCCAGAACGACCGTCTTCCCCGGTTCGATCGAGATCGAATCCCGGTTCCCGCCCGTGCGGTCATAGGAGGAGATCCTCTTGCTCCGGTAGGTCTCCTTCTCCCCGAGCTTGCCCAGCATGTCCTGGCCCGCGAGGGCGGACAGGGAACACAGGGCCAAGACCAGAAGCCCGAACGTCAGGCGGACGGACGGCCGGAGAGGGGAGTCGATCAAAAACAGCCTGTTTCGCATGGTTATATCCTTTTCAGGAAATATACCAAAAAATCCCGGCGGGAGTCTATCGGGCGAGGGCCGGGCGATCCTTTAGCCAGCCGGTCCTGATCCGTGATTTCCGGTCGCGGCGGGTGTAGGGCTTGATGTCGAGGACGGGTGTGCCGTCGACGAGGTCGAGCCCCGAGACCTTGAGGACCGGCCCGTCCCTCACGAGCAGCCGGACGACACTCATCCCCAGGGGGTTGGGGCGGTGAGGTGAGCGCGTCGCGAAAATCCCGTGGGGCCGGGATTCTCCGGGGGGCACGGTCCTGAGCCTGAAGCCCGAGGCCCGGTGGAAAGCGAAAATGACGATGAGGTGGGAGAAGCCTTCCAGGCTCTCGAGGGCCGGGGCGAACTTGTCGAAGACGACAATCTCGCCCTCGGCACGATCGAGAAAACGGGGAGGCGCGAAAGCCGGGGGCGGCAGGTCCTCGGGGTTCTTGAAGGGAGACCGGACGACGCCCACCGGCCTGAGCACGATGGCTCCCGCCGGCGGAGCGGCCGGCCGGCCGCGGCGGACCTTATTCATTGACGAGAGTCAGCCACTTTTCGTACCGGGGCGTTTTCCCCGTGACGGCGGCCCTGAAGGCCGCGATCATCGCCTGGGTCACCGGGCCGATCTTCCCGCCGCCGATGGAGTGTTCCGTCCGGACTCCGCCGGGAATGGAGGCGTCGGTCACCCGGACGATCGGGATGACCTCGACGGCGGTCCCGCTGAAGAAGACCTCGTCAGCGTTGAGGAGCTCCTCCTTGGTCATCGGGCCCACGGCGGTTTTGTACCCGGCATCGCGGGCGATCTCGAGGAGGCTTGTCCGGGTGATGCCCTCGAGGACGGACTCGCTGCGGTCGTTCGTGCGGAGGACCTTGTCCTTGACGAGAAAGATATTCTCGCCGGGCCCTTCCGAGACCCGGCCCTCGATGTTCAGGAAGATGGCCTCATCGCATCCCTGGGCCCGGGCTTCGAGCCCGTTGATCGTGGACTGGACGTAGATCCCGCCCAGCTTGGCGGCCATGTTCAGCTGACTATGGTGGACGCGGCGCCAGGGGCCGATGTAGCCGCTGGTCCCCTGGCCGGCCTTCTCGCCGAGGTAGGCCGCCCACTCCCAGGCGCCGATGACGAGCTCGATCGGGCAGGCCCGGGGCACCAGGCCAAGATTCCCATACGAATAGAACAGGAGGGGCCGGATATAGCAACTCTCCAGGCGGTTTTCCCGGAGGGTCATCTTGATGGAACGGATGATCTCGTCCTTCGAATAAGGAGACTGCATCTTGGCCACGGAGGCGGACAAGAGGAAGCGGTCGATATGCTCGCGGAGGCGGAAAATGGCCGGGCCCTTAGCCGTGGGATAGGCCCGGATGCCTTCGAAGACGGACGTCCCGTAGTGGAGGGCGTGCATCATCGGATGCATGAAGCCCTCCGACCAGTCATAGAACTTGCCGTTCAACCAGTACTTTCCGGCTTTGGGGAAATTCGCGTTGTCATACATGGCGGACTCCTTGAGGACGGATGGATGGGATAAAGACGGGGAAATATCGGAAAAGGCTTTCGCGCCTGTCGCCGAGGACCGCTTCAGAGGTGAAGAAGGCACGACCTCATGTGTCAATTGTGAGATGAATCAGGGACCTATTCAAGGACGAATGCTAGCATATATCACGATCGAAGTAAAGGCGGGCGTCATCCCGGCTCGTAGAACGCTTTTCGGCCGTGGCGGATGAACCTGATCTTTCCGGAGTCGAGAAGGCGCCCGGCAGCCTTGAGAACGTCGTCCCGGTGTCTGCCGAGCGCGGCCGAAATGTCTTCGACCGTCACCGGCCGTCGCTTGACGATGGCGACGATCGCGGCTTCCAGACCGTCCGGCCTTCGGGATTGCCGCCGCCCGGCAAAGGCCGCGACGATCTCCGCCTTCTCTCCCAGGGCCCGGCGGATTTTTTCGAGTTCGCGGACGGTCAGGGGCTTGGCTGACGCGTCGGCGGGGGGCCGGACGACGGTATTGAGCTGGACCCGGTCCGGGTCGATCGCGGCGATCGCCTTTTTCAGGGCCCGGATGTGAGCCGACGAATCGTTGACGCCCTTGACCAGCATGACCTCAAGCCAGAGCCGGCCCTTGAACTCCCGCCGGAAGCGGGCGAGACCTTTGATCAACCTGGCCGCCTCGAGAGAGGGGTGGGGACGGTTGACCTTCCGGAACAGTGCGGCCGTGGCGGCGTCCAAGGACGGCACCACGACATCGGCCGGGCGAAGCTCCGCACGGACGTCCCGCCGGGTGAGGAGCGTGCCGTTGGTCAGGACCGCCACGGGGACCCGGGTCGCTTTTTTGATGCCCCTGATGATCCGGCCCAGGTTCCTGTTCAGGGTCGGCTCCCCGGAGCCGGAAAAAGTGATGTGGTCCACCATCGGGCACGCGGCCAGCGCTTTCCGGACCTGGGCCAGGACTTCACGGACCGAAAAATAGGCCCGACGCCGACTTGTCGTCCGGCCGGCGGAACCGAGCTGGCAATAAATGCAGTCGAGGCTGCATGTCTTATAGGGCAGGATGTCCACGCCCAGGGAAAACCCCAGCCGGCGGGACGGGACCGGGCCGTAGACGAACCGGCGTTTTTCGGCCTTTCTCCTGACGGCCCGCACCTCCGGCCTCCTCAAATCCTGTCCCTGTACGTCTGGATGAACATCCGGAGGGAACGGTCGTAGGTCTTCTCGACCCCGTCCGGGAACAGGCAGGCCGGAAGCTCCTCGCGGCTCCAGTGGTAGGCCAGGCACTCGCAGCAGACCCCCTTGCGGCTGCAGGGTTCCCAGCTGCAGTTGCAGCGGGCCAGGTTTTTCCTGCTGTTGCACTCTCTCATGCGTCGGCTTCTCTATATAAAGGATTCTTCCTTATTATAAGAGAGCCGGCCCTGAAACGAGAATACTATTTTCGGCCAGAAGCTTCGGTGAGGGCTGAAGCGATAGAAGGAAAATGCGCGCGGGGTATTCCCGGAGGAAGCCGAGAGAATCATGGCATATGAATAGCGCTAACGGGAATGGCCGGGACGTGCTGAAGCTTGTGTGCCTTCCCAATTTTTACGGAGAAGCAGCGGACGCAGGGGGGATGTCCCGGAGAAAACATTGAGCGCGACGCGGGCACGGATGGAAAAGAGGGACTGTCCCTGGAACAAAATACTCAGAGACTCGTTTCAAATATTTACCAAAAGTGCGGCTCCGAGCCGCTCCGCCACACTTCTGCTGGTCGCTCCTCGGAATCCGCTCCCTGCCGGAGGGACTCCCTCCGAGTCCGCACCCTTCAGATGAAACGATGCGGGAACGGCGTGAATAACCGAGCTCTGGAGTGGAAGCCATCCCCGAGGCCCGGAATTGCGCTCCTGACGGATTTCGTGTATCATACGGAAATTCAACGGCTTAATGAGGAATATTCATGAGGAAACCCAGGCCGAGGTACACGGACAAAGAAGCGAAATCCGGCCTCCGGGCCGACCTCCCGGCGATCGAAACGTTCCAAAACCAGTTCCCGGATTACGAGATCACGATCGAGGTCCCGGAGTTCACGTCGCTCTGCCCCAAGACGGGCCTCCCCGATTTCGGGACGATCGTCGTCCGCTACGTCCCCGGCCGCAGGGTCCTGGAGCTCCGATCGTTGAAGGAATACCTCCTGGCCTATCGGAACCTCGGCATCTTTTACGAAAACGTGGTCAACCGGATCCTCGAGGACATCGTCCGGGCCTGCCGGCCGAAGAGCGCCTCCGTGACCGGCGAGTTCAACCCCAGGGGCGGGATCCAGTCCTCCGTCGAAGCCCGCTATCCGCGTCTTGGCTCCCGGAAGCGCTGAGGACCTCCGTCTTTTCCCTCAGGACCAACAACATCGGCCCAGAGAAAACGCCCAGCATGATCGCATTGAAGAACGGCACGAAGATCGGGAAGACGGATCTCCTGATGCTCATGACCGTCCTCTTCTGGGCGGTCAACCTGTCCGCGATCAAGATCGCCCTACGGGAACTCACTCCGCACGCCTTCAACGCCATCCGACTGACGATCGCCTCCCTGGTCTACCTCGGCCTCCTCGCCTTCGGCCGGGGCCGGACCGCCCTGGCCAGGGGCGACGGCTGGAAGGCGGTCGGCCTGGGGGTTCTGGGGATCACCGCCTACCAGCTCTTCTTCATCCAGGCCATCAGCTTGACGAGCGCCTCGACGGCGTCGGTGATCATGGCCACGAGTCCCATTTTCATCGCCCTTCTCAGCACGGCCCTGGGTCAGGAGCGGATCCATTGGGCGGGCTGGGTCGGGATCCTCATCTCTTTTGCCGGCTTCTTTCTGGTCATCGCCAGCGGGAACGGCGGGTCCATCTTCAAGGGGAACGGGACGCGCGGCGCGGTCCTCATCATCCTCGCCAATATCTGCTGGGCCGGATACACGGTTTTTTCCAAGCCCGTCCTCGAGAGGAGCTCTCCGGTCGGGCTGGCGGCCGTGGGCACGGCGGCCGGGACCCTCCTCTATCTTCCGTTCACGGTGAAAGAGGTGGCCGCGATCGAATGGCACAAAATATCCTGGGCGGGCTGGGGGGCGATCCTCTACTCGGGCCTCGTCGCCATCGTCTTCTGCTTCATCATCTGGTACGTCTCGTTGCGGGAGGTCGGGAGCTCCAAGACGGGGATCTACAGCAACCTGACCCCGATCTTCGCCGTGGCCTTCGCGGGCTTCTTTCTCGGCGAGCGGTTCTCGACGAGCGAAGCCGTCGGTTCGGCCGTCGTCCTCGCCGGGGTTTATCTGACGCGCTCCGGATACCGGTTCTTCGAGCGCCGACCCGCCCCCTAGATTTCGTTTGATATTTCGGACCCGAATTCTTAGAATGGGACGAGACGGACGATGCTTATCGAGATTTTTAAGTCCCTGCGCCCCCAGCAATGGATCAAGAATCTTTTCATCTTCGCCCCGCTCATTTTTTCCCGGAACATCTTCAACGGTCCCCTCCTCGTCAAGACCATCGAGGCCTTCGCGGCGTTCTGTCTGATCTCGAGCGCCCATTACATCTTCAATGATCTCCGCGACCTCGAGGAGGACCGGCGGCACCCCGTCAAATCGAAGCGGCCCCTGGCTTCAGGCCGGCTCCAGAAGGGGCCGGCGGTCGTCGCCCTCCTCGTCTTCGGCGCCGCCGGGCTCGCCCTGGCCGCCGCGATCAACGTCCCGTTCCTGCTCATCGCGGCCGGGTATCTCGTCCTCCAGACCACGTATTCGATGTGGCTCAAGCACGTCGTCATCCTGGACGTCTTCGTCGTCGCGGCGGGCTTCCTCATCCGGGTGGTCGCCGGAGGGCTGGCCATCAAGGTCGAGATCTCGTCGTGGCTCCTCATCTGCACCATCCTCCTCGCGCTTTTCCTGGCCATGGGCAAGAGGCGATACGAGCTCGTCCTCCTCGACAAGGACGCGGCGAGCCACCGGCCGATCCTCAAGGAATACAACACCTATCTCCTGGACCAGATGATCTCCGTGGTCACGGCCTCGACGCTGCTGGCCTACTGCCTGTATACGATCTCCGCGGAGACGGTTGCCAAGTTCGGGACGCGGAACCTCATCTTCACCGTCCCCTTCGTCCTCTACGGGATCTTCCGCTACCTCTACCTGATCCACCAGAAGGCGGAGGGCGGGACGCCCGAGGCCCTGATCATCCGTGACAAGCCGCTCCTCCTCGATATTTTCCTGTGGATCGCGGCCGCGGCCCTGATCCTCCATTTCAAATGAGGCGAGAATGACCCGGGCCAAAGTCGCCATCCTCAAAACGAACCCCGCGACCGTCCTCGACGATTATCGAAGGCTGATGGAGCTGGCCGATTACCGGAGGTTCCTGCCGAAGGACCGCGACACTCTGATCAAGCTCAACCTCTCCTGGACGAAGTATTTCCCGGCCTGCTCGAGCGAGCCGTGGCAGGTGGAGGGCGTCGTCCGGACCCTCATCGAAAGCGGATATTCCAGGGATAGGCTCTTCCCGATCGAAAACAAGACGGTCGTGACCAATCCCCGCAAGGGCGCCCGCAACAACAAGTGGCTGCCCGTCCTCGAAAGATACGGGCTCGGGTTCACGCCGCTCCCCGAGGTCGAGTGGACGGTTCACGAATTCCGCGACCCCCTTCTCAAGCTGAACGAGATCTTTCCGGAAGGGATCCAGATCCCGAAGATGTTCCTCGGCAAGAGCATCCTCCATCTCCCCACGGTCAAGACGCACGGCCACTCGACGACGACGGGCGCGGTCAAGAACGCCTTCGGAGGACTCCTCAAGGAGGTCCGGCATTACGCCCACAAGTACATCCACGAGGTCCTGGTGGACCTCCTCACCATGCAGCGGGAGCTCCACCCCGGACTTTTCTGCGTCATGGACGGGACGGTCTGCGGCGACGGCGCCGGCCCGCGGACCATGGTTCCCTGCGTCAAGAACCTGATCCTCGCGAGCGGCGACTCGCTGGCCGTCGACGCGGTCGCCGCCCGGATTATGGGCTTCGATCCCATGAGCATTCCTTTCATCCGGATGGCCCACGAGCGTGGGCTCGGCGTCGGCGACCCGGCGGAGATCGAGATCACCGGCGAGGACACCTCCGGCCTCGACTTCGGCTTCAGGAGCCGGCGGAGCTTCGTCATCTGGGGCGATCAGATGATCCGCAAGGGGTTCTTGAGATCATTGGAGAAAGTCCTCCTCCACTCGCCGCTCGTCTTCTGGGCCCCGCTCGCCAGCAACATCTATCACGACCTTCTATGGTACCCGACGATCGGCCGGCGCCGCATCCGGAAGTTCATGAAAACGGAGTGGGGCGCCCTCTGGAAACGCTATTAGACCTCCGGCCGGTCTTTCGAAGGTTGCGGACTCGGGGGGAGTCCCTCCGGCAGGGAGCGGATTCTGAGGAGCGACCAGCAGAAGTGTGGCGGAGCGGCTCGGAGCCGCACTTTTGGTAAATATCTGAAACGAGTCTCTGAGTATTTTGTTCCAGGGACTGTCCCTTTTTCCCATCCGTGCCCGGGTCGCGCTCAATGTTTTCTCCGGGACATCCCCCTGCGTCCGCCGGTTCATTTAAAAACGCTTCGGGGAGGCTAAGCTGATTCATCACGTTCCGGCCTTTCCCCTTGCCCCTTTTAATAACGCCCGGACATAGGGATTGGTACCGTGCCGCCGGTCTCGTTATTTTTATTTTAGATTATAGATCTTGTGGAGCTGAACGGAGACGCGGATGTTCTCGAGACCCTGGCGCGAGGCCTCCTGCAGGAGCCTCATCGCCTTCCGCCTGCTCCAAGGGGCGTTGCTCTGCGGTTGAAGGAGGACCGGGACGGCGGGAGGGAAGGCCTGGCGGACGACGCGAATGGTATCGGCGGCCAGGCCGCGGCTGACGACAAGCTTCACTTCCCTCGCCTTTTTCCTGAAGCCGGGGTGGAACATATAAGCCGGGGGTTTCGGGGACACCGTGTACCAATCCGCGGACGGGCCGGGCTCGAACGTGCCGTTCGTTTCGACCTGGACGAAGAGGCCTTGCCGCCGGAGCTCCCGGACAAGAGGGCCGATGTCCTGGGCCAACGGCTCGCCGCCCGTCAGGCAGACCCAGCGGGCCGGAAAGCCTCGCCGGAGCTTGCGGACCTCGTCCGTGATCTCGGCGACCATCCTCGGGCGGCCGCCCCTCCAGGCACGTTTCGTATCGCAAAAAGGGCATCTCAAATTGCAGCCGGCGAGGCGGACAAAGAGGGTCGGCTCCCCCTGGCGGAGCCCTTCACCCTGGACGGAGGCGAACGCCTCAATCGTCTTCAGCGTAGGTGGCCGACGCATCCTCGGACTCCCAGACCGTCACGGCCCGGACGGGATAATATTTCTTGAGCTCGCCATAGAGGTGACGGGCCAGGTTCTCGGCGGAAGGGTTGAAGGGGTAGGCCTCGTTGAGAAGTGTGTGATCGGGGAGGACCGCAGCCAGCTTTTCCTTGACCTCGGTGAAATCAACCCCGATCCCGGCGGCGTCGAGTTCGCCGACCCTGATCTCGACCTCGACCTGGAACGTGTGGCCATGGACCTTCTCGCACTTTCCCTTGTATCCTTTGAGATAGTGGGCGGCGGAGAACCTGTCCCTGACTTTGAGTGTCCAGCTCATGATCTTCCTTCCTTTCGGAGCCTGGCGATGAGAGGGTCCTTGCGGCCGACCTCTTTCCAGGCGGCGTCCCGCAGGAGGCAGGACGAGCACGTCCGGCACGGGACTTCCCGGCCCGCGTAGCAGGAGACCGAGGTCGAATAATCCGCTCTGAGCGCCAGGCCCCTCCGGATGATCTCGACCTTGCTCAGGCCGAGGAAGGGCGCGAGAACGCGCGTCTTCGGGCCGCCGAAGGCGGCCGCTGTTCCGAGGTTGATGGCCCTTTCCATGGCCCGGACGAACTCCCTGCGGGTGTCCGGATAGTCGGGCGAGTCGATGACATGAAACCCGCAGACCAGGTCCCGCACACGCCGGGCCTCTGCCCAAGCGGCCGCGAGGGCCAGGAAAATGCCGTTGCGGAAGGGGACATAAGTCGTCGGGGGCCCGGCCGGAAGCCGCGAGGTCGATTTGAACCGGGGGACGGGGATTGCGGGATCGGTCAAGGCCGAACCGCCGACCTGACTCAGGTCGACCTTGAGGAGGGTCCGCGTCAGCCCGAGCTTCCGGACGAGCCGGCCGGCCATCCGGATCTCCACCCTGTGCCGCTGGCCGTAATCGAAGGTCAGAGGAAAGACCTTGTCGTACCGCTCGAGCGCCCAGTAGAGGGCGGTCGTCGAGTCGATCCCCCCCGAAAACAGGACGGCGCAGGATTTCACGTTTCTCGGCTCCGCCCCGATGATAGATGACAACCACGCCTTTTTCAAGCCGCGGATTTTGCCGGGCCAGGATCCGTCCGACCATTTGACACTCGCCGGCTCGGATGGTATATCTTGAATTTCCAATCATGGACAAGCACCCCGTCGAACAAGGAATCGAGGACGTCGTCAAGACATACGAGCTCCTCGACCGGGTCCGCCTCGGCCGCGGCATCGTCATTCGCGACGACCAGTTCGGGCGCGAAGCCCTGCTCGATGTGGCCCGGACCGCCCGGTCGAAGGGGATCGGGATGAGCCTGCTCGACACGGGACGGTTCGAGATGAGCGACCTCGAATGGTTGATCCGGGAAAAGGTCCGGTGCTACACGTCCGACGAGGCCCGGTCGAGCGAGGCGGAGCTCGCCAGGATCCTGAAGGCCTGCCGGGCTTCCGGATCGTTCCTCGCTTATCTCCACAACGGTCCGATCGAATCTGACTCCGGCCCGGAAAGACTTTCCCTGTCCGCGCTCCGGGGCCTCGCCTCCTCCGGGATGGACGTCCATCTCTCGAATCGGGTCCAGGCCCGGGACTTCGGCACCCTGGCGGAGCTCGCGGAAGACGTGGCCGACGGCCGCGGCTATTTCGTCGTTTATCACCATGGCCCTTTGGTCCCTGGCCTGACGGAGCTCGCCTCGCGCGGCGCCTGGATCCATTTTTCGGACCGGGGCCTCGAGGCCGGCGCGCCGACCGAGCTCGGCCTAAGCGTCATCCGGGCCGCGCGGGCGGCCGGCTCTCGGGCGGCCGTGTACGTGCAGATAGGCCTGCCGCTCCCCGTCCTCGAAAGCTTGTTCGACGCCGGCGCCGTCCTCCTCTTTCAGACACCGCCGAGCGACCGCCAATCACTCCAGAAGCCTGTCGAGCAGAGAGCGCGCAGGAGGAAGCTCCCCGTCCGGGCCTACTATCTCTCCACGGCGTTCCTTCCGTAGGGCGAGCCCTTCCAACCTCTTCGCGAAACCGGCGCCTTCCGCTACAATAGATGGATCATGATCGATAACTTCGGACACGCGCTGCCGCTTTGGACCGTCGTCCCCTTCGTGGGGCTTCTTCTGTCCATCGCCCTGCTCCCCCTGCGGGCCCCGCGATTCTGGGAACGGCACCGCAACAAGGCGCTGGTCGCGGCCCTCTGGTCCCTTCCCATCGCCGTCCTGTTCCTGCTCCGCGCGCCGCACGAGCTCCTCCTCTCGATCAAGGATTACGCCTCGTTCCTGATCCTTCTCACGGCCCTGTTCGTCATCTCCGGCGGGGTCGTCGTCCGCGGCGATATCCGGGCGACTCCCCTCGTCAACACGACCTTCCTCCTCATCGGCGCCGTCCTGGCCAACTTCGTGGGGACGACCGGCGCCAGCATGCTCCTCATCCGGCCCCTGCTCCAGACCAATCGCGAACGGCACCGGACCGTCCATATCCCGATATTTTTCATCTTCCTGGTCTCGAACATCGGCGGCTGTTTGACGCCGCTCGGCGACCCGCCGCTTTTCATGGGCCTTCTCAAGGGCGTCCCGTTCTTCTGGACGCTGCGCCTCCTGCCGGTCTGGGCGCTCACGGTCGGGGCCGTCCTCGTCGTCTTTTTTGTCTTCGACAACTATCAATACGACCGGGAAACGATGAAAGACCTCATCCGCGACCGGGAGCGGGTCGTGCCGCTCCGCTCGAAAGGGACCTTGAACTTCGCCTGGGTCGGCGGGGTCGTCGGGGCGATGTTCCTGCCGTTCCCGGCCCGGGAAGGGGCCCTCATCCTCATGGCGGGACTGTCTCTCGCCACGACAAAAAGATCGCTGAGGAAGGAGAACCGGTTCACCTACGACCCCATCCTGGAGGTCGCCATCCTCTTCGCCGGGATCTTCGTGACCATGGTCCCGGCTCTCCTCATCCTTAAGACCCGGGCCGCGGAGCTGGGGATGACGAGGCCATGGCAGTTTTTCTGGGCCACGGGAGGGCTCTCGTCGTTCCTCGACAACACCCCGACGTATCTCGCGTTTTTCGCCCTGGCCCAGGGGCTCGGGCTCGGCGGCGTTCCGGCGGGGATCCCGCCGCTCGTTCTCAAGGCTATCAGCGCCGGGGCCGTTTTCATGGGGGCCAACTCCTACATCGGGAACGGCCCCAATTTCATGGTCAAGTGCATCGCGGAGAACTATCAGTACAGAATGCCGTCGTTCTTCGGCTACATGGCCTATTCGGGAGCGGTCCTCATCCCGCTCTTCATTCTCGTCACGATCGTTTTTTTCCGATGATCCGAACGGAGGTCTTGGCGATGCTTTTCCGCAAATAAAATTCCGGCAGGGCCGGCGCCGATCCGTGTTCATCACCGGTCGTCCGGTTTTGGAGAGGCGTGCGGACGCACGGATCTGACACCACTAATGGTGCCGGTTTTCTTCTTCTCTACAAAAAAAGGTGGCTCCTTCGCAGAAAAAACTTGACAATTCGTAGAATTGGTCTATATATAGAATGAATTTTTATTTCGGAGAACGCAGAAGAAGGAACCTCAGGACATTCCCATGGTGACAGTGCAGGGAACGTACGAGAATTTGAGTTGAAGGATCAAGAGCGATGAAAGTAGCTTTGCTTTGCAGCTCGAAATCGGGAATGGAAGCGACGCTCTTTCGTCGCCCCGACGAACGATGGGACGAGGAGGACGAGCCTCCACCGCCACCTGACCTGCTCGCGGAATGCGATTCCGACGAGACCATCTCCGCCGTTGAGCAGGTCCTCCAGGAACGATATCAGGTCTTCCGCATCGAGTCCGACGAGAAGGCCTATGCCCGCTTGAAGCGGCTCAAGCCCCACCTCGTGTTCAACATCTCCGAGCGGCTTTTCGGGCCGAACCGCGAGTCGCACATCCCCACGGTCTGCGAAATGCTGAACATCCCCTACACGGGCTCGGACCCGCTGACCCTCGGCATCTGCCTCGACAAATCGCGGGCCAAGGAGATCCTATCCTGCCACCGGATCCCGAACCCCCCGTTCTGGATCATCGAATCGCCCGGGGATATGCCAAGCGGCATCCGGCTCCCGGCGATCGTCAAGCCGCTCTTCGAAGGCTCGAGCAAGGGCATCAAGAACAACTCCCTGGTCCGGACGGCCGCGGAGCTCCATGAGCGCGTCAACGAGGTCATGGCTCTCTACAAGCAGCCCGCGATCGTCGAGCGGTTCATCGGCGGGCGGGAGTTCACCGTCGGTGTCGTCGGGAACTATCCGAACCACGAGATCCTGCCCATTGTCGAGATCGACCACGGCCAGCTCCCCGCCGGCGCGGCGCCGATCTATTCGTACGAAGCCAAGTGGATCTGGGACACGCCCGCGAAGCCTCTCGATATCTTCAAGTGCCCCGCCGAGACGTCCGCGGACCTGAAAAGGAAGATCGAGACGATCGTCACCAGGACCTGCGCCGTCCTCCGCATCCGGGATTGGTGCCGGATCGACGTCCGGCTCGACGAGAAAGGGGAGCCCAACATCCTTGAGGTCAACCCCCTGCCGGGCATCCTCCCGAACCCCGAGGACAACTCCTGCCTTCCCAAGGCGGCCCGGACGGCGGGGTATTCCTATTCAGACCTGATCCACCGGGTCGTGGATGAAGCCGTGCAGCGCTGCGATCTCCGGACGACCCGTGTCCGGCCCACGGTCGTCGAGAGGCCGGCGGTCCAGGCAGCTCGAGCATGAACCCTGCATCCCACGTCGGGATCGTCTTCAACGCCTTCGAACCGAGACCCACGGGCCCGGGCGAGCGCCTGTCCGAGGAGTCCGTGGCCGAGATGGCCCAGCAGGCCAACGAGGCGGTCAAGACCCTGGGGTACAGGACGACCCTCATCCCGCTCCAGCGGAGCCTCCTCAACTTCCTCAACCGGGTCAAAGAGGAGAACCCCGACGTTCTCATCAATCTCTGCGAGGGCTATTTCGGCCGGCCCCAGTGGGAATCCAACGTCGCCGGCATCTTCGAACTCCTGGGGATTGCCTTCACCGGCAACCACGCGAAGACGCTGGCCATCTGCCAGGACAAGCACAAGGCCAAGGCCATCCTCCGGTCGTGCAACTTGCCGACGGCGTCGGCCCAGCTCATGCTCTCGGCCGGCCAGCCGCTCGAGCTCAAGTTCCCGGTCATCGTCAAGCCGAATTCCGAGGACGCGAGCCTCGGCATCTACCCCGACTCCGTCGTCCACGACGAGGAGAGCTTCCGCCGCCAGGTCCAGCGCGTGCTCGAGAACTACCATCAGCCGGCCCTCATCGAGCCGTACATTGACGGCCGGGAGTTCAACGTCTCGGTGATGGAGAACACCTCGGTCGTGCCTCTGCCCGTTTCCGAGATCGATTTTTCCCAGATGCCCAAGGGGATGCCCAAGATCTGCGGCTACGAGGCGAAATGGTTCGAAGACCATCCGCTCTACCAGAAGACGCCGCCGATCTGCCCCGCGCCCATTGAGGACGAGCTTCGCCAGAAACTCCAGGCCGCGGCGGTCGAAGCGTTCGTGACCATGGGCTGCCGGGATTACGCCCGCGTCGATTTCCGGATGGACGCCAAGGGCCGGATCTTCATCCTCGAGGTCAACCCGAACCCCGACATCAGCCTCAACGCCGGATACGCCCGGGCCCTGAAGGCGGCGGGCATCGAATACGCGGCCTTCTGGAAGACGATGCTCCAGAACGCCATGATGAGAAGAGAAACGAATGATCCGTCCCCTGCAGCCGCAAGATAAAATGCCGGTCCTCGACCTCATCCGGGCCACGGGGATGTTCACGCCTGCCGAGGTCGACGTGGCCGAGGAGCTCATCGACATCTATCTCGGCATCCCGGAACAGAAGGATTACCGCGTCGTCGTCATCGAGAATGAGCGGAAGCGGGTCGCCGGGTACTTAACATGGGGGCCGACCCCGCTCGCCGAAGACGCCTACGACCTGTACTGGATGGCGGTTTCGCCGGCGGAGCAGGGGAAGGGGCACGGGAAGGCGCTCGTCCGGTGGCTCGAGGCCGAAGTCCGGAAGGTCGGCGGCCGGATGATCATCATCGAGACCTCGTCGCAGACCAGCTACCACCCCACGCGGCAGTTCTATATCAACCTGGACTACAAGGAAGTCGCTCGGATTCCCGATTATTACAAAGCGGGCGACGATCGCGTCATCTACGCGAAATATTTCCGGTGAGCAAGGAGTCTTGAGGAGATGGACGACTGGCAGCGTTTGCTTCAGGGCAGTCTCAGGAAGCCTGAGGAGATCGCCCGCGTTTTCGGACTCGATCTGGAAGAGGTCAAGCGGATCGCCCGCGTGTTCAAGATCCAGATCACTCCCCATTACGCCAGCTTGATCAAGGAGAGGGGAGACGCCATGTGGCGTCAGATGGTCCCCGACCCGGCCGAGCTCAAGGAGAACACCGGGGAGGCGGACCCCCTGCTCGAGGACGAGGATTCGCCGGTGCCCGGGATCGTCCACCGCTATCCCGACCGGGTCCTGTTCCTCGTCTCGCACAGCTGCGCCTCTTACTGCCGGTTCTGCACAAGGAAGAGGAAGGTCGGGGACCCGTCGAAGATCCATCCGCGCTACATCGAAGCCGGGATTGAGTATATCCGGACCCACCCGGAGGTCCGGGACGTCATCATCTCGGGCGGCGACCCGCTCATGCTCAGCGACCGGAAGATCGAGAACATCCTCAAGGCCGTCCGGGCCATCCCCCACGTCGAGATCATCCGCATCGGGACCCGCGTGCCGTGCGTCCTGCCGCAGCGGATCACTGAAAAGCTCGTGACGATGTTCAGGAAGTACCACCCGCTCTATGTCAACGTCCACTTCAACCATCCCGACGAGATCACGCCGGAAGCGACGAAGGCCCTCGCCATGCTGGCCGACGCGGGTATCCCGCTCGGGAACCAGACCGTCCTCCTCAAGGGCGTCAACGACGATCCGCAGACAATGAAGCGGCTGATGCAGAAGCTCCTCGCGGCCCGCGTCCGGCCGTATTACATCTACCAGGCGGACTACGTGAGCGGGACGGAGCACCTCCGGACGACCGTCGAGAAGGGGCTCGAGATCATGGACGCCCTGAGAGGCTGGACGTCGGGCATGGCCGTTCCGTATTACTGCATCGACGCGCCGGGAGGCGGCGGGAAGATCCCCCTCATTCCGAACTACGTCCAGTCGATCAACGACGAGCAGGTCGTGATGCGGAACTACGCCGGCGAGCTCTTCGTCTACCCGCAGGCCAAGGCGAAGGCCAAGCGGAAGCCGCGGTCGGCTTCCCCGCCGTGCTACGGACTCGACGGCCCGCCCCTGACGTAATCAAGACGGGGTCAAATCATCATTCTTGCACCTTCCATAGACCTGGCCCCCGGTTAAAACTATATTTAGCAATCAGTTGCATTCTCTCAGCTTGCAGAATTCGTCTGAGGCTTCATGTGGGGGCGTCAACAAGACGGGCTAGAGTTTCGATTCGATCTCATCAACGGCCATCGCCAGGACACCGTTCCACGAGACGTCTGTTTTCATTCTGCTGCAAATCTGAGATATTGAGGACGCGCTCAGTCCAAAATGATCGCCGATTTCTTTGAGGGTAAAATCCGTGCACTTATGGCTGAGAAAGATCGCCAGGTTTCTGGAAAACCTGTTTTTCGGGCCAAGCATTTTCTCCGCCTCGCTTTGAATCCGCCGCAATTTCGGCCTCAGCTTGAGGCGGCGCAGGTCGGGGACTTCGAAATCCACGGCTTTATCGGCCAGGCAGGTTCGCTTGATGCGAGCTACGAAGCCTTCACTGCCGAGAATTGAGGAGGGATCCGCCTTCAGGGTCGGATCTTGGACCGCTTGCTTCATCCCCTCGACGACGAAGTCGGCAAAACGTTTCCTGGCCGCATCGGGATGTCCTCCGAAAAAGCGAAGGATGAATGTCGCCTGTAACCAGCGCGGCGGTTCCCTGAGGCCTAGCAAATCCCGATAGCTTGACCAAGGATACCGCTCGGGTGCTGGGACGATCCCGGCGATGACGGGATTCAGGTGGATGTATCGGGACAACTCCTGCATGTATGTTTGGGCGTCCACAAGAATTGCTTTGAAACGCCCCTGGAACACTGGAACAGATGCCCGCATCTTGAGTGGCGTCCGTTGAAATAGATGGTGTAGGCCGTATTGATGGAGTGCATGATTTTTGAAAGATTGCCTCGAGGTGTCTCGAGAATTAGATGATAGTGGTTTTCCATAAGACAATAGGCATGGATGACGGCATCCTTTTTTTCGTGAGTTTCGTCGAGCCGCGAAAGGAAATATCTGCGGTCATCATCCTGGAGGAAGATCGGCTGCTTTTGATTCCCCCTGGAGGTGACATGGTAGAACGCCCCGGGATACTCGATTCTCAGCTGCCGGGCCATTGGCGATCCTCCGGGCTTGCTTCCCATAAAGAAGGGGACGCTTAAAACGGTCCTGTTTCTCGGAGGCGAATATGGCGTAGGTTAAAATTGAAGAGGAAGATTTGTTAACAGGCGGATAATATTAGAGATAACCTGGGGTCAGGTCTCAAAAAGGTGCAAGAATGAAGATTTGACCCCTACTTTACTTGGCGCCGGCCAGATACGCGGCGAGACCCGTGGTTCTGACGATCTCCAGCGCCTCGTCGTGGCTGATCGCCCGTCGCTGCTTCAGCGATTCCAGGATCCGGATGATGGAGAAGGCGACCTCGGCCGTCTGGCCGGCTTCTTCCTGCTTGTCCGTGAGATAGGCGATCGAATCGAACAGGACCGCGTTGGCCTCTCCGTACGAAACAGGCTCCCGCCGGCCGGAGGCCTTGGCCCCTGACGGCTGCCCCAGAACGTCATTGACATGGGACTGGATGAGGAAGGTCGCGCGGCCGATGAGCTTGAGGTTCGACGGGCTGACGTTGGTCATGGTGTTCCCGATGACCTTGCCGAGCTTGGCCATGACCGCCGTCGAGTGGGCGTTGAGAATCATCTTGACCGCGGCCTGCTCGTTCAGGCCGAAAGGGTCGCCGGCCGCGGACGCCGGGACGAGGACGAGGACGACGCGGAGAGCGTCCGGCTTGGCCTTGTAAGCCCGCCGGACCTGCTCTTCGAGCCCCGCGGCCGCCTTCTTGGAGTCCCCGTCCGTGACAAGAAGGACGGCCAAATTCATTCCGTCCCCGCCAAAGAGGTCCATGAAGCGCCGGAAATAGGACCCTTTGTTTTGGAATTCCATCACCTCGGACGAAAGGGCGACGAGGACTCCCAGGTCGCCGGACTTCGGCCCCCGGCTTTCCCGGTTCGACGCCGAGAACGCGAAATCATAGAGGTCCTGCTGGTCGTCCCCCGCCTTTTTCAGGCTCTCGAGGGCCGCCCGCCGGAGGTAAGGGTCGCCGATCTCCTCTTCGAAGGGAGCCCGGTAAGACTCCGCGGCGAGGCCCCGGAACGGCCTTCCCAGGAAAGCCCGCCAGGCGTCCCGGAGCGTCTCCGCCCCCGTCCAGACCTGGATCCAGCATTTCCGCCGTGGCTCATTGATGGTGTCGAGCGGATAGAGCCGGAAGGTGGGGCTTCGCTCCGTGCTGTCGATAAAAACTGTGATCAGGCCTTTTTGCGCGAAATAAGTGGAGAAACGGCCGTCGCCATAAGTCTTGGTCTCGATGTCCGTGAGCCTTACGACATCGGGCATCGCCGCTCGCGCCGCCTCCAGGATTGCGGCGAACTGCTTGAGTTTCGCCCCGATCTCGAACGGTCCCCCGAACCCCAGCCCGGCCATCTCCCCGGGCGAGAGGAACCGCCGCAGCACCCCCGCCGCCGCGGCCTCGAGGACGGTCCCGACGACGTACGTCTCGATCGTCGTGGCCTGCATCCGCGTCGAACCGGTGATGGCCTGCGGCCCGGTCGTCAGGTTGATCTTCGTGATCCCGGGCTCTTCCAGGACCTTCCGGCTCCTCTCGAAGGGAATGAGCTTTTCGTCCGGGTTGTTGTAGACGAAATAGAGGTTTTTCCGGCTGGCCTGCGGGTCGTATCCCGGCGTCGCCGTCCACTGCTCGTGGGCCCCCAGGATGGTGCCGATGACCGAGGAGGTCTCTCCGCCCTCGGTCACGCAGATGACGACGTCCCCCTTGGCGATCCCGCGGTCCGCGAGCTGGAGGCGCCCGATGAGCTGGAGGTCCTCGAAACCCTCCAGGGAGCTGATGAGGGCCCGGTCCGCGCCGGTCATCTCGCCGATGAGCTCGTCCTCGATCGTCCCTGACAGGCTTCCGGCGAGCTTGGGCCAGATCTTGCCGTCCGTCCTGACCTTCCGCCAGAAGGGGCGCCAGAAGGAGCTCTCCATCTGCTTGGCCAGCCGGCCCGTGGCCCCGCACCCATAAACATAAACTTTTCTCTTCGCCAGGACCGCCGCCTCGACGGCCGCCGCGGCCTGGTCGAGGGCCTCCGTATCAGCCGCCATGGCCTCGAGCTTCGTTCGGATATCATCGTCGACCGCCGACAGCATCCGGAGCCCGGCGAGCGTATCCTTCTGGATCCGTTCGCTCAGGTCCCACGTTTTCGGATGGCGCTGCTCTGTGAGCAAAGTGTGGAGCTGGAATTGGGTCTTGTTCCGGACATAGTCGACGGATTCGGGCGACGGCTCAATCTCCAGAAGCTTCAGGAGCTCCGCCGCCCCTTGTTGGCTCGGCGTTTGCTGCCTCGGGCCGGCCTGCACCGGATGTTTGGCCGAGGGGACGGGCGCGGCTGTTGATCCTGGAAAGGAAAGGAGGAGAACAAGCGTCATCAGAACGAGGAGGCCGCTCCCCGCCGCGCCCCTGGCCGTCATGATTTTTTCCCGTACTGATGTTCGTCGTCGAGGATGTCGTGCTCCTGCCAGTCCCGGATCCACTCCTCGATACGGAAAATTCTGGTCTGGCCGTCCTCGGTCGAGCAGACGACCCGGTTGAGGCCGGAGTTGATGATCATTTTCTTGCAGATATAGCAGGGGAAGGCGTCGATCGGCGTATCGACGCCGGGCGCACTCCCGTAGATGTATATGTCCCCGCCGAGGAGGCTGACCCCGGCCCGGGCGGCGTTGATGATGGCGTTCTGCTCGGCGTGGACGCTCCGGCAGAGTTCGTACCGCTGGCCGTGGGGGATGCCCAGCTTGTCCCGGAGGCAGAAGCCGTGCTCGAGGCTGTCCTTGGTCTTGCGGGGCGCACCGACGTACCCCGTGGAGATGATCTGGTCGTCACGGACGATGATGGCCCCGATGGCCCGGCGGAAGCAGGTGCTCCGGTTGGCCACCTCTTTCGCGATGCCGAGGTAATAAAGGTCCTTGGATGTGCGTTTGGGCGTCATAACAGCTCCTCCAGTTTCCGGTGCAGGTCTTCGATCGTCCCGTCGTTCCAGATGAGATGGTCGGCGGCGGCCATGCAGGCCGAGAGTTGCTGCGCTGACTCGCCGCCGGACCATTCTTCGTCCTCTTTTTTCCGGAAGTCGGCGAGCGTCGCCGCGGACTCGTTCCGGCCCCGGGCCGCGACACGGCCGAACCGGACCTCGATGGGCGCGTCCAAGGCGAGCAGGACGAAATCGCCATGGGCCCTCAAGGTGGCGACCTCCCGGGCGTTCCGGATGCTGTCGATGACCGTCGGCCCGGCCACCTTCGCCATCGTCCGCCGGGCGAGGACGTCGGGCCCGAATCTTTCCCGGAGCTCGTTCCCGATCCTGATCAGGCTGTCCCGCGTGACCTCCAGGCCGCGTTCCCGAAGCTCCTCGCGGAGGATGTCCGAGAGCGAAGCATAGGCGTAGCCTCGGACCATGAAAAAGGCCGCGGCCTCTCCCTTGCCGGCCCCGTTGGTCCCGGTGAGACCGATGAGCTGCGGCCGTGTTTTCACCTCTTGAAAATCCTGGGCAGGCTTTTAACGTAGTTCATCGCCGAGCTCGTCCGCAGGATGCGCGCGAGCCCGGAACAGAGCGAGAAAACCGCCCCGAGCCTCCGCCGCAGGCTCTCCCCATGATAGACGGTGATCGTCTTTTCGAGGATGTGCTCCAGGCCCCGGTCGTAGGGGAACCACCAGGTCTGAGACTTCTTTCCGAGGAAGTCCAGGCTCACGTACTTGATGTTGACCAGCTCCTGGAGGCCGAAGGGGCCGTGGGATCGCCCCATGCCCGTCTGCTTGATGCCGCCCCAGATGGCCCGGGGCTCGACAAAGGAATACATATGGTCGTTGACGGTGACGGATCCGGCCTCGAGCCGCTCGGCGAACCATTCGGCCTGCTTCCGGCTCCGCGTCCAGACCGAGGCCGTCAGTCCATAGAGACTGTCATTGGCCAGGGCCATGGCCTCCTCCGGACGGTCGAAGGCCATGATGGGCAGCGTCGGGCCGAACGTCTCCTCGGTCATGACCTTCATCGTGTGGTCGACGCCGGTGAGAACCGTGGGTTCGATGAAATAGCCGGGGAGGGACGCGATCCTCGACCCTCCGACCGGGACGGCGGCGCCTTTGGCCCGGGCGTCGGCGATGTGCTCCTCGACGATCTTGAGTTGCGCCGCGCTGGCCATCGGGCCCATGTCCACCCCGGGCTCCAGCGGATCTCCGACCTTGACCTGCCTCGCGAGATCGATGACCCTGGCCGTGAATTTTTCGGCGACCTCTTTGGCCACGTAAACCCGCTCGATGGAGCCGCAGCTCTGGCCGCAGTTCATGAAGGACGTCCAGACGGCCCCGCGGGCGGCCCTCTCGAGGTCGGCGTCCTTGAGGACGATCATGGGGTCCTTGCCGCCGAGCTCGAGGGTCAGGTTGGTCAGGTTCCGGCTGGCGAGCTCCATGATCCGCTTGCCGACCTCCACGCTCCCCGTGAACATCACGGTCTGGATACCGGGATGGACGATCATGGCTTCGGCCTGGGGCACGCGGCAGACGACGACGTTGAGGACGCCCGGCGGCAGACCGGCCTCGATGAAGATCTCGCCGATAAGGAGGGCGACGAGCGGTGTCGTCGTCGATGGCCGGAGGACGACCGTGTTCCCGGCCGTCAGGGCGCTCAGGACGTCACAGAAGGGGATGAGGAAGGGAAAGTTCCAGGGTGAGATGATGAGCGTCGGGCCCAGCGGATGGAAGTGGAACGCGCTCTTCTTATGATGGAAAAGGGGGACGTGGTGTCTCGCGGCTACCGGCCGGAGGAGCCGCCCCTGGTTGCCGGCGTAATAATTGAGCGCTTCGAGGGCGCCGTAGACCTCGACCGCCAGGGATTCGGGATACGGGGACCCTTTTTCCATGGTGATAAGCCTGGCCGCCTCGCCGCTCCGGCGCTCGAGGACGGATTCCGCGCGCCTGAGGATCCGCCGTTTCTCGGCCGCGGGCATATCCCGCCAGACAGGATAGGCCTCCTTCGCCGCCCGGACGGCCTCTTCGCCGAGGGCCCGGGAGGCCAGGCTCGCTTCGCCGACGGGCTCGAGGGTGGCGGGGTTCCCGGAAACGAGCTTCTCCGGGGTTTCCAGGCGTTCGTTCCGGATCATCAACCGTCCGTCCATCCCGTCAGAACCCTCCTTCGGCCGATGGCCGGCGCCGGGGAAAAGAGAGGCGGCAGCCGGCGGCTCCTGAGAGGCCTTCCCCGTGTCCGCTCATTTATCCGGCCGTCGTGTCCCCGGAAGCCGCGGCTTTCGTTTTCTGACGTCCCACGATGAGGGCGATCAGGATGCTGAGGCCGTAGAGGGCCAGCATCGGGATGGCCACGATGCTCTGGGTGACCCAGTCCGGGGTCGGGGTGATGACGGCCGCGATGATGAAAATGACCAGGACGGCGTACTTGAAATTCTTGATCATCCACTTGGCCGTGATGATGCCCATCTTGGACAGGAGGAAGACCAGGGTCGGGGTCTCGAACGTGGCCGCGATGCCGAGGAGGACTTTCAAGGCGAAGCCGAAATACTCGTCGATCTTGATGACGGGCTGAAAGTCCTTGCCCATACTTAGGAAGAAGCGGCAGGCGAAGGGGAAGACGATGAAATATCCGAAGACCGCGCCGATGCTGAAAAAAACCGTCGTCATGACCACGAAGGGAACGACGTATTTTTTCTCTTTCTGGTAGAGGCCCGGGGCCACGAAATACCAGACCTGGAGGAAGATGAAGGGCGATGTGAAGAAAATGGAGGCCATGAAAGCCGTCTTCATGTACAACATGAAGGGGGCGGTCAGGCTCGTGAAGGCAAGCTTGGTCCCCGCCGGCAGATACTGGGTCACGGGCCGGGCCAGGATGGCGTAAAGGGGCTTGGCGAAGATCCAGCAGGGCACGAAGCCCGCGACGACGGCGATGGCGGAGTAGAAGAGCCGCTTCCGGAGGTCCTCCAGATGCTCGAGGAAGGTCATCTCATCCGGAGATTTTGGGCCCTTCCCCAGTCTCATTGTCGACCGCGTCCTTTTTGATATCTTTGGCTTCGGCCGGCGGGCTCTCCGCCGTCCCGGAACCGGCCGCCGATCCCGTGTCCGCTCCGCCGTATGGGTTCGGAGCGGCCGGGGCGTTCGTGGCTCCCCTGATCTCGTTCCTGAGCTCCGTCACTCCGGTGGCGTCGGCGATTCCCCGGATGCTTTCCTTGAAAGTGTTGACCCCGGATTGGAGATCCTTGCCGATGTCCTTGATCTCCGAGGCGTTGATCTCGTCTTCGATCCTTCCTTTGATCTCCTCCGAGGCCTTCTTGAACTCCCGGATGGCCTTGCCGACGGACTTGCCGATCTCGGGGAGCTTCTTGGGCCCGAAAACGAGCAGGGCGACGATGAAGATGAGGATGAGCTCCGTGGGTCCGACGCTTCCGAACATGATCGCCTCGTCCAACATTATACCATGGGAGACGTGCCGCCCGATAGGGATGAGTCCAGTCTCCTTATCTTTACTTTAGTCGAGGGCTTTGATAAGATGAATTGCCGATTATCGCCATGAAAAAGCGGTTTTTTCTCTTCTCTCTCATCGCCCTTCTCCTCGTCCAGGTACCGTCCCGTAACCAGGACCAGTGGGCCGCGGCCCTGGAGAAGGTCCGGGCCATGGCCCAGATCCTCGAGGCGGATTATTACAAGCCCGTCGACGAGCAGCAGCTCGCCTATTCCTCGATCCGGGGGACCCTGGATACGCTCGACCCCCATTCCTATTTCCTGGACCCCGACAGCTTGTCCCGCCAGAGGGAGGAATACACGGGGAAGTATTACGGCCTCGGCATCCAGATCCAGAAGCAGGGCGACAAGATCATGGTCATCTCACCGATCGAGGGGACCCCGGCCTGGCGCCTCGGCATCCAGTCCGGTGACGTTATCTCCCATATCAACGGCGAGAGCACGGTGCCCATCTCGAGCTACGAGGCGATGCAGAAGCTCCGCGGGGAGAAGGGGACCAAGGTCACGATCACGATCGTCCGCGACGGGCTCGACAAGCCCCTCGAGCTGACCATCACCCGGGAGGAGATCCCTCTCCTGAGCGTGCCCTACTCCTTCATCCTGGACAACGGGGTCGGGTATGTGTTCATCAGGAATTTCGCCAAGGAGACCCCCCGGGAGCTCGAGGACGCCCTGGCCAAACTGACAGGCCAGGGCATGAAGAGCCTCATCCTGGACCTCCGGATGAATACCGGCGGGCCTCTCGTCCAGTGCATCGAGGTGGCGGACCTGTTCTTCCCGTCCGGGACGCTCATCGTTTCCATGAAGGGCCGCAACCCGACCTATGACCGGGAATTCAAGGCCGACCGGGACGGCCAATACGAGAAGCTTCCGCTCGTTATCCTCATCGACCAGGGGACGGCCAGCGCTTCCGAGATCGTCAGCGGGGCCGTCATGGACCACGACCGGGGCCTCATCGTCGGCGAGGACTCCTGGGGCAAGGGCCTCGTCCAGACGGTCTTCCCCCTCGCCCCCGACGCGGCGGTGGCCCTGACCGTGGCCAGGTACCTGACGCCGAGCGGACGGTCCATCCAGCGGGATTACAGTCAGATCGACGATTACCTCCTCCTGGCCAAACGGGCCCCCGACGACAGCCGCGAAGTCAAGTACACGGACCGCGGCCGCAAGGTCCTGGGCCAGGGCGGGATTACGCCCGACTACAAAGTGGATTCTCTCCTGAAGCCCTATACCGGCCGGCTGCGCCTGAACGGGGCGTTCTTCGCCTATGCCCGGAAGCTCGTCCAGCACCAGACCGATCTCGGCCGGGCTCTCGTCTTCCCCCAGGACCCGAAAGGCCCGGAGAGCTCCGGCCCCGGGAAGATCCTCGTCGGCAAGACCTTCCCCGTGAACGCGGCCGTCATCGACGATTTCCGGAAGTACCTCAAGACGCGCAACGTCGATGACGACGAAAAGGCGTTCAAGGACGCCGAGGAGGAGATCCGGAGGGAGCTCGAGCGGGAGATCGCCGGCACCATCTGGGGCCTCGAAGGGGGGGTCCGCGTCTCCCGCCTGTCCGATCCGGTCGTGCTCAAGGCGCTCGATGTCCTGCCCGAGGCGGCCGGGATGACCGACGGGAAGACGGCCGTCTCGGTCAAGCGCCGGCCCGGCCGGGGCTGATCAGGGGCAGGCCTTCGGCGTCGGACGGCGGGCCGGGCGGACGCCATTCGGCGGGCTCGCCGGAGAGAAAGGAGTCCGGGATGAGAATCGCTCTTGCGTCCGACCATGCCGGGTACGAGCTCAAATCGGGCCTCGCGGATTACCTGCGCGGCCAGGGGATTGCCTTCGAGGATTACGGCTGCGGCGCCGGCGAATCCGTGGACTACGTGGACTACGGCGCCCGAGCGGCCCGGGCCGTCATCGAAGGCGCCTGCGACCGGGCCATCCTCATCTGCGGCACGGGGCTGGGGATGGGCATCGTGGCCAACAAGTTCAAGGGCATCCGGGCGACACCCTGCCCCAGCGAATACGCGGCCGAGATGAGCCGGAGACACAACGACTCGAACTGCCTGACCCTGGGCGGCCGGACCCATTCCCTCGAGCTGGCCCTCCGCCTCGTCCGGATCTGGCTCGATACGGAGTTCGAAGGCGGCCGCCACACCCGGCGGGTCCAGAAGATCCGGGACATCGAGGCCGAGAACTTTAAATAGGCCGGGACGGTCATTGAGGAGTCATCGAATGGCATCGTTCTACGAAAAAGCGCAGAGCCTGACGGCCAGGGTTGAACAGAACAGCGCCTGGCGCCAGAAGGAGTGCTTCAACCTCATCCCCTCGGAGTCGACGCCGTCGTTCCTCGTGAAGATGTGCGAGATCGCCGACCCCTCCGGCCGGTACGCGGAGCACCGGACCATGAAGGGCGAGGAGGTCTATTTCTACCAGGGGACGGACTTCATCCGGGACGTCGAGGTCGAGGCCCGGCACGAGCTCGAGAAGTACTTCGGCTGCACCGACGTCGAGCTCCGGCCCATCAGCGGTCAGATGGCCAACGAGGTCGTTTTCAAGGGCATGGTGAAGTTCATCAACCGGGGCAAGGCCGAAACGCGGCCGTCGCGACGGATGCGGCTCGTCATGAACAACGAGCTCATCTACGGGGGGCACCTCAGCTCCCAGCCCATGGGGGCCCTGTTCAATTTCGTGGAGGAGGACCCTGAGACGGGCAAGGAGCGGGTCCTCAATTTCCCGGTCCTTCGCGAGAATCCCTACAAGCCCGACGTCCGGAAGCTCGGCGAGCTCCTCGAGAGCCACCGGCCCGAGCTCATCATCTTCGGCAAGAGCATGTTCCTCTATCGCGAGCCGGTCAAGTTCGTGGCTGATATCGTCCGGGGCTGGGAGGAAAAACCCGTGATCATGTTCGACATGGCCCATGTCCTCGGGCTGTACGGCGCCTTCCAGGCTCCCCTGGCCGAAGGGGCGGACATCGTCACGGGGAGCACGCACAAGACCTTTTTCGGGACCCAGCGGGGCGTCGTGGCCGGCAACTTCCCCAAGGACTCGCCGACCCGGCCCCTCTGGCTCGATATCCGGGGACGGGCCTTCCCCGGCTCGACGAGCAACCACCATCTCGGGACGCTCCTCGGCCTCCTCATGGCCACGTACGAGATGAACGAGTTCAAGGAGCCGTTCCAGGCCCAGGTCAGGGCCAACGCCAGGGCCTTTGCCAGGGCCCTCAAGTCCCACGGCATCCCGGTCGAGGGCGACGAGGCGGACGGTTTCACCGAGACCCACCAGGTCATCATCCGCGTCAAGCCTTTCGGGCCCGGCATGGAGATCGCCCGGCGCCTCGAGGACAACAACATCCTGACCAATTACCAGGCTCTCCCGGACGACGCCACGTTCCTCGAATCGAGCGGCATCCGCCTCGGAGTCCAGGAGATGACGCGGTTCGGCATGACCGAGAAGGACTTCGATGAACTCTCCGGCCTCATGGCCGATGTCATCGTCCGGGGCCGGAAAGCCAAGGACGAAGTGTCCCGGTACAGGCGGAATTTCCTGGCCATGAAATTCTGCCTGCCGCCGGACGAGGCCCTGCCGCTGGCGGCCCGGATCGTGACCGGCTCCATCCCCGACCCCGGCTACGCCGGCCTTTTCGCCGAGAATCTGCGCCGGGTCGTCGCAGGCTGAGGGGGCCTCGAATCTCACGGGAATGGAGGGTGAGACCATGAAGATCCTGATCGTCGGTTCCGGCGGGCGGGAGCACGCCCTGGCCTGGAAGATCGCCCGGAGCCCACAGGCCGAGAAGGTCTACTGCGCGCCCGGCAACGGCGGCACCCGGCTCGTCGCGGAAAACGTCCCTCTCGAGGAAACCGACATCAACGGGCTCCTCGAATTCGCGTCCCGTGAAAAGATCGACCTGACCGTCGTCGGCCCCGAAGTCCCGCTTATGCTCGGGATCGCGGACGAGTTCGAAAAGCGCGGCCTCAGGATCTTCGGCCCGTCGAAGAAGGCGGCCGAGATCGAAGGAAGCAAGGTCTTCGCCAAGCAGTTCATGGAGCGCCACAAGATCCCGACGGCCCGGTTCAAGGTCGTCGACGCCTTCGACGAGGCCCGGAAGGTCATCGGCTCGGGCGAGTTCGGCTTCCCGGTCGTCATCAAGGCCGACGGCCTGGCGGCCGGCAAGGGTGCGGTCGTCTGCCACGGCCAGAAAAAAGCCGAGGAGACGGCGGCAGAGATGCTGGTCAAGAAGAAGTTCGGCGCGGCGGGCCGGAGGATCGTCATCGAGGAATTCCTCCGGGGCCGGGAGGTTTCCTTCATCGTCATCTCCGACGGGACCCGGGTCCAGCCCCTGGTCTCGGCCATGGACCACAAGGCGGCCTACGACGGCGACAAGGGCCCCAACACGGGGGGAATGGGGGCCATCTCGCCCTCGCCCTTCATGACCGAGAAGCTTTTCCACGAGGTCATGAACACCATCGTCCACCCGGCCGTCACCCGCATGCTCGAGGAAGGCCGGAAGTTCAAAGGGGTCCTCTACGCCGGGTTGATGGTCACGGACAAGGGGCCGCAGGTCCTCGAGTTCAACGGCCGCTTCGGCGACCCCGAGACCCAGCCCCAGATGCTCCGGCTCCAGAGCGATCTCCTCGAGCTCCTGTCCGCCGCGATCGACGAAAATATCCTCAAGACCGAGGCCCGCTGGTCGGAGAACCCCTCCGGCTGCGTCGTTGTGGCCTCGGGCGGATACCCGGCCCACTACGAGAAGGGGAAGACGATCTCGGGGCTGACCGACGCGGCGGAGATCCCCGGGGTGAGTGTTTTTCATGCCGGGACGAAGTTCGAGAATAACGCCTACACGACAAGCGGGGGCCGCGTCCTCGGGGTCTGCGCCTCCGAAGCGACGCTCGAAGACACGATGAAGAAGATCTACGACGCCGTCGGCCGGATCTATTTCGAAGCCATGCACTACCGCCGCGACATCGGCGCCGTCAGGGAGGAGCAGCCATGAACGTGATGATCCTTCTCGGCAGCGAATCGGACTTTGAGGTCATCGAGGAGGCCCTGAAGCTCCTGAAGGAATTCCGTGTTCCCTACCGCCTCGAGGTGACCTCGGCCCACCGGTCGCCCGAGCGTACGCTCCGTCTGGTGAAAGAGGCGGAGGCGGGGGGGGCAGAGGTGTTTATCGCCGTCGCAGGGAAGGCCGCCCACCTGGCGGGGATCGTCGCCGCCCAAACCGTCCGGCCCGTCATTGGCGTCCCCGTCGAGAGCGCCGCCCTGGCGGGGCTGGACGCCCTGTTGTCGACCGTCCAGATGCCCAAGGGCGTGCCCGTGGCGACCGTGGCTCTGGGCAAGCATGGGGGTGCGAACGCGGCCCTGCTCGCGATCGAGATCCTCGCTCTGAAGAACGAGGAACTCAGGAAAAAGCTCATCGAGCACCGGGCCAAGATGGCCGCCGGCGTCGAGGCGAGCTCGAAAAAGATCCAAGAAAAGCCTTGACCTTTCCCGATGCCCTCCTTCTCCATCCAGAACTTCGGCTGCCGCGTCAACCAGGCGGAGGCTTTCGCCTGGGCCGAAGCCTTCCGGAAAGGCGGTCTCCGGCTGGAGGATGACGCGGCCCGAAGCGACCTCGTCCTCGTCAACTCCTGTACCCTGACCGGCCGGGCCGACCGGGACGTCAGAAAGTTCATCCAGAAGATCTCGCGCCAGAACCCGGAGGCCAAGCTCGTTGTCACAGGCTGCTACGCCGAGCGGGCCCCGGCGGAGATCGGGAAACTTCCCCAGGTCCGTCTTGTCATCAGTAACAGCGAGAAAAGCGGCCTCCCGGAGAAGGTGCTCGCTCTCGTCGGAATGGCGGGGTCTGACAAAAGGGCGGAGCCGGGGATGGCCGGCCCGGCGGACAGCGTCCCGTTTTTCCGCTCCCGGGCGCTTCTCAAGGTCCAGGACGGGTGCGATAACCGGTGTACGTTCTGTATCATCCCGAACGTCAGGGGAAGAAGCGTGAGCCGCGGCGAGGACGACGTCCTGGCCAGCGTCCGGAAGTTGGTCCGGGCCGGGTACCGGGAGGTCGTCCTGGCCGGGATTCACTTATCGTCCTATGGCGTGGACCTGGAACCGAGAGACTCCCTCCTCGGGCTACTCCGGGTGATCGATGAAGTCGAAGGCCTGGGCCGGGTCAGGCTGAGCTCCCTGGACCCCCGGCGCACGGACGGATCCCTCGTGGCCCATATCGCCGGGAATCCCAAGGTCTGCCAGCATTTCCATCTTTCGCTGCAACACGCCTCGGAGCGGGTCCTCGAAAAGATGGGCCGGCCGGCCGGACCGGAGGTCTACCAGTCTATCCTTTCCGACTTGAGGGGACGGTCGCCCGAGGCCTCTCTCGGTGCCGATGTCATCGTCGGGTTTCCTGGGGAGACCGGCGACGACTTCGCCCTTCTCGAGGAGTTCCTCCTGGGATCGCCGCTGACTTATTTTCACGTTTTTTCCTATTCGCCGCGGGAGGAGACGCCGGCGGCGGCGAGGCCCCAGATTCCGGAGCGGATCAAGAAGGAACGGTCGCTCGCTCTCCGGAAACTCTCCGCGGAAAAAAATCTCCGGTTCCGGGCCTCCTTTTTGGGGCGGGAGCTGGAAGCGGTCGTCATCGGGAGGCGGGATTTCACGGAGCTGTTGACGGGCAACTATATCAAGGTCCTTGTCCCGTCATGCCTGGCGCTGCGGCGGGAGATCGTCCGGGTCCGCATCACCCGCGTTTCGCCGTGTTCGACAGAAGGTGAGGTCGTCAGCACATGAAGAAAATACACATCCTGGCACCGGAAATCGCCCAGAAGATCGCGGCCGGCGAGGTCATCGAGCGGCCCGTGTCCGTCGTCAAGGAGCTTGTCGAAAACTGCCTCGACGCCGGCGCGACGGACATCCGGGTCGAGCTCCTCGACGGCGGGAAGCGCTCGATCAAGGTCCAGGACAACGGGTCGGGGATGAGCCGGGAGGACGCCGCCCTCTGCTTCCGGCGCCACTCGACGAGCAAGATCGCGACCGAGGAAGACCTGGAGAGGATCTCGACCCTCGGCTTCCGCGGCGAGGCCCTGGCCAGCATCTCGGCCGTCTCGCGGCTCTCCCTGAGGACGTTCGACGGGGCCGAGGAGCGCGGCACCCTGATCGAGCGCGAGGGGGAAAAGCTCCTGGCCGTCACGGACATCGCCTTCCCGCGGGGGACGGCGGTCGAGGTCCGCGACCTTTTCTTCAACCTGCCGGCCCGGCGGAAGTTCCTGCGGTCGAGTTCCTCCGAGTTCGGCCTCATCGCCAAGTACCTGACCCAGGCCGCCCTGTCCCATCCGGGCGTGCGCTTCGTCCTCGTCCACGGGACGCGGGAGACGATCAACTGCCCGCCCGTCGGCGCGCTGAGGGACCGGATCTTCCAGCTCTACGGAAAAGACGTCGTGGACGGCTTGATGGAGGTCGCCGGAGCGGAAGGGGAGGCCCGGCTCTCCGGCTATTCGTCGCGGCCGCTTCAGGGACGCGCGGACCGCTCCGTCCAGCATTTTTTCGTCAACAACCGGCCGGTCAAGGACCGAATCCTCCAGGCCGCTCTCAACCAGGCCTACGCCGGGATCCTCGAACGGAACCGGTCGGCCGAGGCGTTCCTTTTCATCACGCTTCCGTGCGGAGACGTCGACGTCAACGTCCATCCGGCCAAGGCCGAGGTCCGGTTCAGGGACTCCCAGCTCGTCTTCCGGCTCGTCCTCAGGGCCGTGGAGCACGGGACGCTCAGGGAGCACGCGGTCAAAGACATCTATCCGGCGGCGGCCGGGGTCTCCACCCCTCCGGGCGTCGCAGAGGAGACCGTCCTTTTGTCCGGTCTTGAGCCCGGGCGGCGGGAGAGGACGGCGGGAGAGGGAGCTGATCCGGCGGCCGGGGAGCCCGGTCTTGCAGCCGGCCCGGCCGCTCCTCCCTTCAGCCTGCCGGAGAAGGCCGGAACCGGCCCTGAAGTTCTCGGGCAGTTCCAGAACCTTTACATCGTCGCGAGCGCGGAGGACGGGCTTCTGGTCATCGACCAGCACAACGCCCATGAACGCGTCCTTTTCGACAAGTTCCGTGAGATCGACCGCCGGAAGCTCTGGCCCCGGGAGACGCTCCTCATCCCGGCCCTCCTGGAGCTTTCGCCGTCCGAGGCCGTCGCGTTCGAGGAGAACGCCGTGCTTTTCGAGGAGCTCGGGTTCCGGGTCGAGGCCATGGGCGGCCGGTCCTACGCCCTCAAGGAGTATCCGGGCGTCTTCCGGGCCGAGGAGGCCGCGGACGTCTTCCTGGCCCTGCTCGAGGAGGCGGGCCAGGCAAGCGTCCGGGACAGGCGGGAGAAGTTCCTGGCGACCCTGGCCTGCAAAACAGCCATCAAAGCAGGTCAGCCGCTGACCCGGGAAAAGATGGGCTACCTCGTGGACGAGCTTTTCAAATCGTCCCAGCCCGCCCTTTGCCCGCACGGCCGGCCCATTGTCGTCAAGGTCGGCAGGTCCCAGATCGATAAGGGGATGCGCCGCTGACGCGTCTCCCCGGTCAAATTGACAGCTGGCCGTCCGATTTGCTAAGATGAACGGGCTTCTGACGAGGGGTGCGGAACGGACGGGGAGTGGCGCAGCCTGGCTAGCGCGCCTGCCTTGGGAGCAGGAGGTCGGCGGTTCAAATCCGCTCTCCCCGATTGGCTTCCCGCGGCAAAGCGACCGGCCCTGCGAAAGAGCGCCCGGCCGGAACGGCCGGGCGCTCTTTCGCGGCCCCGGCCTTGATCATCCATGACGCGCCTGTAGCTCAGGGGATAGAGCAGCTGCCTTCTAAGCAGCGGGTCGGGTGTTCGATTCACCCCAGGCGCGCTCCCATATTCCCCGAGAAATCTGCTATTTAGTCATCATCCCCGGCACCCTAAATTTGTCTCAATTTTGTACAGCTTTACACCGTTTTAGGCATCCGTTGAGCACACATTTGAGCACACATTTGGTACTGTGGGCTTTCCGGGTTGAAGGGCTAGGAAGAACGCCGGCCTGTCACGCCGGAGGTCGCGAGTTCGAGTCTCGTCGGCCCCGCCACCTGTCCCCATATAAACCGGCAATTCCCTTTAGGCACGAGTAGGCAGGATTAGGCAATTTTAGGCACATTTGGTGACGCACAGGTGACGCGGGGGTGACGCGGCCTGAAGGCGCTAGGGCCGCCGGGGGGGTATGGAACCAATACCCCGATCGTGCGCTTACGGATCAATTGTGATCTCTAAAAATATCCACCATAGTTTTCACTAAAGGGCCCTCAGAGAAGAACCTCGTCTCTGCCCCCCGAATCCACGTTTGACTTCCCGCACATCCCTCTGTTAATCTGAGACCAAGCTAGAGAAGGGGAACTCGCTTGGCCAACAAATGTCCGACCTGCCATTCCGACAATCCCGAGACCCAACGATTCTGCGGGGGGTGTGGCACGCAGCTCCCTCCGCCCCAAAACCATCCTCCTGTCGTAACGGATACCATCCAAACACCGGTCCGCGAGCTAACTACGGGCTACACCTTCGCCGGCCGCTACCAGGTGATTGAAGAGCTGGGCCACGGTGGCATGGGCAAGGTTTACAAGGTCCACGACATAGACATCAAGGAGAACGTCGCCCTCAAGCTCCTTCGGCCCGAGATCACCCTGGATAAGGAAACGGTCGAGCGGTTCTCGAATGAATTGAAACTCGCCCGCAGGATTAGCCACAGGAATGTCTGCCGGATGTTCGACCTGGGCAAGGCCGAGGGCTCGACTTTCATCACCATGGAGTTCGTGCCGGGAGAGGATCTGAGGAGCTTCATCCATAGGTCAAAACAGCTCAGCACAGGAACTGCAATATCCATTGCCAAGCAAGTGTGTGAGGGATTGGAGGAAGCACACAGGCTGGGGGTTATTCATAGAGATCTGAAGCCCGGCAATATCATGATTGACAAGGACGGAGATGCCAAGATCATGGACTTCGGAATCGCCCGTTCACTCTCGGGGAGAGGCATCACGGGCGCCGGGGTGCTGATTGGAACGCCCGAATACATGTCGCCCGAGCAGGCGGAAGCGAAGGATGTCGATAAGCGGTCGGACATTTACTCGTTGGGAGTGATTCTTTATGAGATGGTGACCGGACGCATCCCTTTTGAAGGAGACACCCCGCTCAGCATCGCCATGAAACACAAGGCTGAAAAGCCCCGGGACCCCATGGAATTCAATGCCCAGATGCCCCCGGACTTAAGCCGAGTGATCATGAAATGTCTGGAAAAAGATAAGGAGAAAAGATTTCCCGGGGCCGAGGATGTGCTGACAGAATTGATAAAAATCGAAAAAGGGATGCCCACATCAGAGAGGGTCCTGGCTAAGAGACGGCCTCTCACCTCTAAGGAGATCACGGTCACATTCAGGTTCAAGAAGCTCATCGCGCCGGCTTTGATTTTTCTCCTTGTCGTCATTGCCGGGGTCATTGTTTGGCAACTTCTTCCCCGTCGCGGGGCCCTCTTCAGACCTCCCGGCTTGCACTCGATTGCCGTCTTGCCATTTATGGATTTAAGCCCAGAGAAAGGGCATGAATATTTATGCGAAGGAATCCCGGAGACGCTGATCAACGCCCTCAATAATATCGAAGGTCTTTGGGTTCCAGCCAGGGCCTCCGCGTTTTCGTTTAAGGGCAAAGAATACAATCTCAGCGACATTGGCCAGAAATTGAATGTCGAAACTGTGCTCGAAGGCAGCGTCCTTGTGATTGGCGACAATCTCCGCATAAGCCCGCGACTCAGCGACGTCAAGAACGGCAGCCAGATCTGGTCAGCTATTTATAACAGGAAACTGACCGATCTATTTACCATCCAGGATGAAATTGCCCAAGAAATTGTCAAAGCTCTGAAGATCAAGCTACTGGGGGAAAAAGAGGTCCAGATTATCAAGCGCTATACAGAAAATCCTGAAGCCTATGATTTCTATCTCAAGGGACGTTTCTACTGGAACAAACGGACGGAAGAGGAAGTGAAGAAAAGCATTGAGAGCTTCCAGCAGGCGATCGAAAAAGATCCCTCTTATGCGGCCGCCTATGCGGGACTGGCTGATTGTTACAATGCCTTTGGATTCTACGGTGTCCAACCTCCCAAAGAGGCATTTCCCAAGGCCAAGGCAGCAGCCCTAAAAGCTCTGGAGATTGATCAATTACTCGCGGAAGCACACACGTCATTGGCCTATACAAAATTGTATTATGATTGGGACTGGCCTGGCGCCGAAAGGGAATTTCGGCTCTCCCTGCAACTCAATGCCTCTTACCCGACAACTCCCCATTGGTATGCAGAATATCTCGCGGCCATGGGCCGGCTGGATGAAGCCATAGCAGAAAAGAAAGAGGCCAGCCATTTGGACCCGCTCTCGATGATTATCAACACCACGATCGGTTGGATGGATTACTTCGCCCACAGGTATGATCAAGCGATTGAACAGATCAAAAAAGCGCTGGAGATCGACCCGAATTTTGTTCCGGCCCATTATTGGCTTGGCCAGGCCTACCAGTTCAAAGGAAGCTTTCCGGATGCGATCCTCGAATTTCAAAAGGCCATGAATCTATCCAAAGGAAGTGCCTATACGGTGGCAGGGCTGGCCGATGCCTATGCGGTGTCCGGCCAAATCGTTGAAGCGCAGAATCTGCTGAATCAATTGATCGACCTGTCGAAAAGGAAATATGTCTCGGCCTACGATATAGCCGAAGTCTATGCCAGCTTGGGGAAGCAGGACCTCGCCCTCGATTGGCTTGAAAAAGCCTATGAGGAGCGGTCTCGGGCCCTCGTTTTTATCAAGGTGGAGCCCAAGGTCGACAGCCTGCGCACGATGCCCCGGTTTCGCGAAATTATAAAAAAGATGGGCTTGGAGTGAAGATTGCCAGGATGAAGATATGTAACTCTGACCCTGTTTGCTGTGATGGCTAAATCGACTCACCGAAAAGGGCCAGGGTATATGGACTATCCTCCAAATCCAAAGGTCGGAGGTTCAAATCCCTCCGGCCACGTTCCACAGCCCACCGGGGGGGTATGGGACCAATGCCTCGTTCGTGCGCTAACGGGTCAATCGTGATCTCCAGAAATATCCACAATAGTTTTTCCTAAAGGGCTCCTCTGAGAAGAACCTCGCCTCTGTCGCTGAGAGTCATGTTGACTAGGGCCCGCGGCCGGGGATATCATCATTCCGTGATGGGAGGCATCGGTTTCGAGCCCGAAGCGGGCGATTCCATGAAGAAAAGTGATTCTTTAACCGTGTCACTTTTAGGCATATCACTTTCCGTTCTGATTCTTTTTTTATCTTCCACATCCAGTTTTGGAGTGAAAAGAAAAAGCACCATGGAAATTCCGGAAGGTTCGGCGGGGATGATCGCTTACGGCTCCCTGATCTCTTTGCCGAGCATGGAACAGACGCTCGGGCATAAATACCAGGGTCCGATCAATCAGATCCATCTGACGGGTTATGAGAGAGAGTGGATATGCGTTCGTCCATTCAATGATCCTCGAGCGAATTCGGCGGACATCAAAAGGACCGAGGCCTTCTTTTTACGTGGCAATGAACGCGTTCCTTTCAACGGGACTGCGGAACTGAATATCCATCCAAAAAAGAAAGGCAGGATTAATGCCATTTTATACTTGATCAGCAACGCGGAGATGATCAGGCTCGACGAGAGGGAATGGGGATATCGCAGAGTGGATGTGACCGATAAAATCGAGGAATTCCAGTTCCGGGGAGGGAAAGTATATGTCTATGAGGGACTTCCCGGGCGTGCGGACGAATCTTCTGCTAAAAAGGGAACATATATATTGATAAAAGAGTTCGTCGATCTGGTGACCGGTGCTTGCGATGCCATAGGAAAGAATTTTCGCAACGAATTCGATAAGTCCACCAGGCCCTGCAAATACGAGATCGTGCCTGTTAAGAACATCATCTGGGAAAAAGCCAAATAGCCGGCCGTTTCCGAAAGAGATTTGGTTCAGGAAGTTCGAATCCTCTCAGGCGCGCTCTGTTTTCCCCATATAGATCGACGCGTCCCTTTGAGCACGAGTAGGCAGGATTAGGCAATTTTAGGCACCCTTGGTGACGTACAGGTGACGCGGGGGTGACGCGGTCCGTGGGCCTTCGAGGGGGCCGGGGGCGAGGGGGGATGGGGCTTGCGTGCTTAGGTGCGCTGACGGGTATACTGTAATCTCTAAAACTATCCACCATATTCTTTCCTAAAGGCCCCCCCCGAAAAGAACCTCGTCTCTGCCCTCAGCCCCGGTTGACTTCGCATCTGTGTGGTGTTATAAGGCAATCAGCAAGGGATAAGGGGAAGTCGAAGGTCAGCCTTCACGCAAAATCCATCTTTGCCGTCCCCGTGTCTCTGAATCACTTTAAAGGAGGGGTTCTATGAAACGCATTGCTATTGCAGTCTGCGTGGTTGTCTTGATCTTGGCAGTCGCCATCATCGCCCAGACGCAGGGCCAGCCAAAAAGCGGGAGTGCGGAGCAGGAACTGCTGAAACTTGAGCAAGAGTGGACGAATGCTCTTGTCAAAGCCGATTGGGCTTTCCTTAACCGGATTTTGGCGGATGACTGGGTAATAACGGACATCGATGGGTCCGTCACGACTAAGGCCCAGGACCTGGCGTCCCTGAAGTCCGGCGAGCTGGTGATATCGTCCATGGTGGCCGACGACATGAAGGCACGGGTCTATGGAGATGCGGCGGTGGTGACTGGCCGCAACACGCTCAAAGGAACGGATAAGGGCAAGGATGTCAGTGGCCAAGAAAGGTGGACTGACACTTGGATTAAAAAGGCCGGCCTTTGGCAGTGCGTGGCGACTCATGCCTCGACGATAGCACAGAAATAGTCCCAGTCTGCGTCAAGCATCCCGGCGACTGAACGATTTTGCCACATGGGCGTGATGCGGTGTTCTTTATGTCATTGACATCGCCGCGAGGCCGGCGATATCGTCCTTTCGTGTGGGGGGCCGTTAGTCCAAGCCTTATGGCCGGCGGAGGCGCACGGCACAAAAAATGAAATTCCTATACCTAAAACCGGAGGATTTGATGCGCACACTACGTTGCATGGTGGTGATTGTCGCCTTGTTAACCTTGACTTCGACCATGTGGGCCCAGCTGTCTGAGGCTGAAAAGGCAGCTGTACTCATCGAGCATGACTATGAGGTCGCTCCCAACATCACCTACTTGGTCGCCAACGGTTACGAAGCGAAGCTCGATGTGTATCGCCCAAGCCAGGCCAAGTCTCCGGTTCCCGTCGTCATGCTGATTCACGGGGGTGGCTGGGTCGCCGGTACAAAAGAAGAAGCGGCTCTCAGTGCATTGCCTTATCTCGCGATGGGCTTCGCTGTGGTGAACGTGGAATATCGTCTGGGCAAGACATCGCTCGCACCGGCCGCGGTCGAGGACTGCCTATGCGCGTTGCACTGGATCGGACGGAATGCCAAGAAATACAACTTCGACCTGAACAAATTGGTCGTGACGGGCGGCTCGGCCGGAGGACACCTGGCCCTGACGACCTCTATGATCCCCCCGTCGGCCGGTTTCGAGAACCGGTGCGCTTACGAAGACGATGAGAACTGGAACGGGCCGTGGACCGATGCGCGGCCCAAAGTTGCCGCCGTCATCAACTGGTTCGGCATAACCGATGTGGCCGACATGCTGCAAGGCGCGCCGAACACGCGCTCGTACGCCGTCGCTTGGTTGGGCAGCTTGGCGAATCGCGAAGAGCTGGCGCGGCGTTTATCGCCTCTCAACTATGTCCGTGCGGGCTTGCCTCCCATTCTCACAATTCACGGCGACGCCGATCACATCGTGCCGTACTCCCACGCCGTCCGGCTACACGAAGCGCTAACTAAAGCTGGGGTGCGCAATAAGTTGGTCACAGTCCCGGGCGGAGGTCATGGAGACTTTTCCGCGGATCAGGAGTTGAGGGCCTTTGAGGCGGTGCGAATCTTTCTCAGCAGTGTCGGCATTACACCCAGAGCGCGATAGCCCCGCCGGATTAGCTGCACTGATCAGAGTTTCGTGAACAGATAGTCCACCCGCAGTTTTCCCAAAGGGGCCCTCGCTCGCAGAACCTCCCCACAGCCTCCTTCAATAACACATCGTCCTACCCCTGCCCGCGCCATACGGACCCCACTACGTTTCGCCGCAGAAAGCCCCCCAGGTGCATCTGAGCGGCAAGAATAGGCCTTCTACGGCCGGTCCGTGACGTCATAGGCCTCCCTGAAGCCCTCCGGGGCGCTGGACCCGTTCCTGATATCCTTATTCACTTAATGCCGGGACCTATTATGTGGGAAGGAGGTCAGTAAGGCTGACGGGGGCTGAAATCCGCGTTTCCCCCTGATTGGGACAGGCCCTGATAGCTAGGTGGAGGGATTGCTCGATAGGGGAAATGAAGGTCGATGGCCAAATCAAGAAAAGTCCTATTTATTGAAAATGCGCCATAGGCTGACCGGCGGGTTTATAAGGGAGCAGGAGGATAAAAAATGGTCTGGGTTGCTTTTTGCAAGGATTGTGCGGAAATCCTGGGATGGGGAAAAATCGCAGTCCAAGTCGAAGACATAGCCAAAGATCATATTCTTTCGGGACATCACGACGTTGCCCTAGGGTTCTGGCACAAAGAGGGAAGGTGGACCATTTTCATTATCCATAGAGAGCTAACATTTGAGTCATTAGTGACCTGCCCCCCTCAAAGGGATCCAGCCCGTGTGCTAAGATTCTGCTGGATCGAGGGAGGTGGACATGGCCAGGAAACGGTTTAATCCGGAGCAGATCATCACCCTGCTCCGGGAGGCGG
>Ga0187886_1000304_pt1 | contig 63461 bp, 54 predicted proteins | sample June2016WEW_20_1_FD_133001 | JGI IMG/M metagenome (GOLD analysis project Ga0187886, IMG submission 133001) | Peatland microbial communities from SPRUCE experiment site at the Marcell Experimental Forest, Minnesota, USA - June2016WEW_20_150 | ecosystem: Environmental > Terrestrial > Soil >... | reverse complement strand
CCCTCCTCCAGATAAAAATACTATCGCAGAAGAAAACAGCGTGGAATAATAATAAATCTTTAAAATTAAAAAAGTCAAGGATTTGCCCTCGTAATTTTAGGGCGGTTTTGGCATAATGCATGCAGGTTCTCCTCTGGTATAGCTACCGTATGCCAGCTTTCGGGCTGGGCATCTGGAGACCCCATTGGGGACAGGGGACCGCGTCCCCGAAAACTGTTCGACAGCGGCTGGGGCCCCGGGCTTTGCCCGGGGGTCCGCGTCCGCCGTGAAGGCTCGTCCCTTGACGGTCAGTTAATAGGGATGTATCAGCGCAATATGATGAAGTCCGGCCTTGCTATTTGGTCGTCAGCGGTCTTGGTAGGTGATATTTCCGACGGCGACGCCCAAATCGCGTGGGTCTGGAACGCCCGCCGTTTTCAGGGGATTCCAAGTCCGGTCGATCTTGATGAGCAGGATGACATCCTGGCCGACCTCTTCGGGGACGGCCAGGACAACGTCTTGCCATTCGTTCCGGGCAAGAGTGATTTCTTTGACGAGCCTTTTCTGCCGGAAAAGATCTTTCACGAAATAAAGCCGAATCGTGATGGGTTTTTTCTGGATGTCCGGATGGGACGCATGGAGAGGAAGGACGAGAATCGGCTTTTCGATCTTGAGGGTCAAACCTCCATAGTTTCGCGTCCAGCGGAATTCCCGCCCCTCATTGTCCTTTTCGGCGGGATAAAGACCGAAATCTTGTTTCAAATGAAACCTTTCGGTTCGGCTTTGCAAGGACAAAGAATGGGCTGAATTCCAGAGGTGGATACCCGCCAGGAGCACGACGAGAACAACCGTCCAGGCCCGGACTCGTTTGGAAAGCCCAGCCTTCCGCGGGGGCTCTGCGGGCGCCGGAGTGTCATCCGGCCCGGGCTGGACGAACATGCTTATGGCTAAGAGCCAGAACATATATTTCACTTCGTAGCTTCCGATATACGTGTGAAATTGGATGTTCACGAAATAGGAGATGAGGCCGGCGATCGCTGCAAGCTGCACGAATCTCCATCGGCCCGACCAAGGATTGGAACGATACGCCCGCCTCATTTGGCGGATGAGTTCCCAGAAAATCCAGAGGACGAGAATGACACCGGGCAAGCCAAGCTCCGAACCGGTCTGGAGAAGGTAGTTCTCGGCGGATTCCCCGATCGGCCAGCTTTTTTTGAGGGTTTCGGCGTAATTCGAGATTTCAACGGTGTAGGCTCCGATGCCGACGCCGGTCAAGGGATAGTCTTTCATCATGACGACGGCGCTTTCCCAGTTGTCCGCCCAGCGCTTGTGAATGAGATTATCTAAAGAGCTTTTCTTCTGGAGGTCGCTGACCTTGAGCCTGAGCTTGTAGAAGAGCTTCGAGTCTTTTGAGATCATGAGGCTCGCCGTGAGGAGGAGAACGCAGCCGAGGACGACGGCGGCCAGTCGAATGAGCTTTCGCCGGTGCGCCGGATCGGCCGTTCGGTTTTTCCTGATTTGTTCGAGATACATCAGGAAAAAGGCCAGAAGAGCCACGAGGATTCCCAGGAAGCCGCTGCCCGATCCCGTAAAAGGAAGAAGGAACAGACTGGCGACGAGGATCGTACCCGAAAAGATTTTCGCCGCCGGCTTGCGGAGAAAAAGAATCCCGAGCATCAGGGGAAGCATCATCCCGAGAAAAGCGCCGAAGGAGTTGGGGTCTTTGAATGTCGCGTTGAGCGTCCCCATGCTCACCCGGAGCGGCGTGTTGCCGAAATCGATATGGCCGAGACGTTGATAAAGCCCGACGCCAATGGCCGCGGCCGTGCCCGAGAACAGCGCGGCCCAGAGGAGACGGAGATTTTTAAAAGAGGACGTCAAATGGAGAAGGATGAACAGAAACGCCATTGCGCTTAAATAATTCAGGGCGTAGAAGACGCTGCTCATGACCGCTCCGCCGGCCGTTACGTGGACGACGTTCGTGACAAGCTCATAGAAGGCGTCCGATAGAAAGGGAGGGAAATTCGCGAAGCGAAGGATCGTGATGACGGCTGACACGCTCACGAGCAGGGCGAAGAGGGCCATGGGCTTCAGAATGCCGGGACGGTCGGGGAGTTCGGTTCGGTCAAAACAGCGGTGGATGAGCCAGCCCAGGAAAAAAAATAGGAACAGAACGAGCGCCGTGGGAGCGTGGGGAGTTGACTCGAAAATCTTGAAAAAATACGGAAGACTGTTGATGAGGGGAAAGAGAAAGCAGAAAACGGCCGTTCCCCAGAGCGGCGCGGCCGCGGTGAGGACGGCCGTCAGCGCCAACAGCGGAGCGAGGACGGCTTGGAACGGCCCGGCGAGCGGCACATAGATGAAGTAAAATTTGGCCAGGGCAAGAGTGTAAACCGCCGTGAGGACGATCGTCGGCCAGGACGCTTTTTTAGAAGCCATGGGTCAATAATGATTTATTTCGGGATGGAGCCTTTCGCCAGGAAATATCCGGTTGCTGGGCGTTGGCCGGAGAGCCATCAGTGAACGAATTTGGGCGGAAGCTCTCTCGTTGCGTTTTTGTCGCGATAGCCAATGTTCATCGCCTTCAGGAATTCGATGATTCGTTTTTCATCGCCGGACTCGGCGGCCCGCATGAGCCCGGACAGATTCTTGGCGAACTCCGCAGTTTTGACTTCGAGCGGAGGGGCGATGAAGATCTTTTTGAAATGCGTGACCTTGGCCCTCTCTTCGTCGACCAGGATCTCTTCGAAGAGCTTCTCCCCGGGTCTTAGGCCGATGTACTCGATCTCAAAGTCATCTTCGGAATATCCCGAAAGCTTGATCAGGTCTTTGGCTAAATCGAGGACCCGAATCGGCTCTCCCATGTCCAGGACGAAGATCTCTCCTTTATGGCCGATCGTGCCCGCCTGGATGATAAGCTGAACGGCCTCAGAGATCGACATGAAATAGCGCATCACCTCGGGATCGGTGACCGTGATCGGCCCGCCTTCGGAAATCTGCTTCTGGAAGAGCGGAACGACGCTGCCCCGGCTACCCAGAACATTGCCGAACCTGACGCAGGAGAACCGGGTCGAACTTCCGGCGGCGATGTCCTGGATGATGATTTCGCCGATCTTTTTCGTGGCGCCCATCACGCTGGTCGGATTCACAGCCTTATCCGTGGAAATGAAGATCATATTTTTGGCGCCCCACCGTTCGGCGAGCCGCGAGATGTTCTGGGTTCCGGCGACATTGTTCAGGATGGCTTCGGGAATATTGTACTCCATGAGAGGCACGTGCTTATGAGCGGCCGCGTGAAAGATGATATCCGGCCTGTAGCGCTCAAAAATGGAATTCATTCTCACGAGATTCCGGACATCGGCGACGAGCGGGCGAATGGGGATCCTATGATCTTGGCGGAGTTCATGATCGATCTCGTAGACGCTGTTTTCGTCCTTGTCAAGCAGAATCAGTTCCTTCGGCGGAAACATGGAGAGCTGGCGGCACAATTCCGAACCGATTGACCCTCCCGCGCCCGTCACCAGAATCTTCTGGTTCAGATAATGGGACGTGATCTCGGGCAGATAGTTCTTAAAAAGGACGACGCTCCGGCCGAGAAGATCGTCGATATTGATCTCCCGGATCTTTGTGATCTTGATCTTGTCATCGAACATTTCAAACAGCCCGGGGACGATTTTAACCTTGACCTGGGTCCCTTCACAGACCTCGACGATCCGCCGAATGTCCTTGGACGAAGCATTGGCGATCGTGATGATCGCCTCATCGATGTTCAGGGCCGAGACGATCGCCGGGATATGGTCGGTGTTGCCTAAAACCTTAACGCCCTGGACGAAGGTCTGGCGCTTCCCCGGATCATCGTCGATGAATCCGACTACGTCCAGTCCCAAATCCGCCCGTTGACGCAGCTCGCGCATGACCATGTTCCCGGCATTTCCGGCGCCGATGAGGATCGCCCTTTTTCTTTGGACTTGGATCCCCTTGTCCTCAAAATGGGTCCGCTCAGAGTGCTCAAAAACAAGCCGGCGGATCATCCGGATGCTTAGGGTTGCAAGCAAGACGAGGAGGAAATCGAGGGCGATGACGCTGTAAGGGAAGCGGAAAAGCTCGAGACGGCGCGGAAGGACGAGCCGTCCGATAAACAGGAGGGACGGCACGGGAAGACAGGCTTTGAAGACGGAGACCGTGTCCAGGATGGAAATATACCTCCAAGCGATCGAATACACGGAAAAAATCTGAAAACTCAAATGACGGGCGAGGGCGATGAAGGGGAAAAAGATGAGCATTTGTTTGAGATTGATTGGATCGGGCAGGCCCTCGAACCTGATAAAAAAAGCGAGGAAAAACGAAAAAATAAAAATCGAGAGATCGATCAGGATTTGATTGATTTTTTGCGAAAAAATCCCCTCAGTGCCTGCGAAATCATTCCTCATCTTACTCATACCTGGTTGTCGTTGCGTTCTCATATACTTTACCACATTTTATCAGCGGCGCGCTATAACATAGAAGATCTTGACCTGAGGATTCGGAGTATCGATCGCAAGAGGCGCCTGCGGGGTGTCTAGGGCGCCGTCAACCGCGAGCTCCGGCGGGATCGGAACCAGCCGGCCGAAAAAGATTCTTTTAAAGAGCTCCTTGCCTTTCATCGTTTTCGGCATCAGGCGGAGCTTAATCGCGATCCGTTTGAAGAGCGAGACGATCCGGTCTCGCGGCGTCGCGGCCCGGACGGAGAAGGCTCCGAAAGCCCGAATCTCGCGAAAATGCGGTCGAAGCTGTTCGGCGACCTCCGCGGCCGTAAAATATTTCCGGCTGAACGGCGAGGGGTTGAAATCCAGCCATTCCTTATTGACCGAGCCGATGATCAGCCGGCCCCCAGGCCTCAAGACGCGTTTGGCTTCCTGGACGAATTTCTCCGGGCTAGCTAAATAGTATATCGCTTCATACAGCAGGACGACGTCGAAACTTTGGTCGGGAAAGGGCAATTCTTGGGCATCGAATTTTTTGACGATGATATTGGGTCGGCCTTGATACTGGTTTTGGGCGATGGCCAACACGATTTCGTTGATATCCCCCCCGACGACCGTCCGGGCGGTGCGGGCCAAATAACCAAGGCCCATGCCCGCGCCGCAGGCCGCTTCCAAAATATCCCGGTCGCGGCAGAAAGCGGCAGCGAAATGGTAGCGGTCATAAAGCCGTTCCAATTGTTCCCGGGACGCTTTGTTTCCCGGGATCTCCGTCACCGTCACGAATTCCGCGGTCTGTGGGATCAACGCAGCGTCTCCAGTCTCCGGCAGGCTTCGTCGAGGTCATGATCCTCCTTGGCGAAGCAGAACCGGACGAGAGGAGGATCGGCAGGCTCATGGAAGAAGGCTTCGTCGGGAACGCCGGCCACTCGCGTTTTGGCCAGAATTGTCATAGCCTTGTCCTTGCTTGTGGCGCCGGGGACGGACGCGGCGTTGGCTAGGACGTAATAGGCTCCCTGAGGAATATAGGGCATCAGGCCCGCTTTGTGCAAGGAGCCGCAAATTTTGTCTCTTTTGACGGTGTACTGGGTGCGGAGCTCGTGGTAATAAGTCGGGGGCAATTCGAGGATGCCCTTGGCAACGCCGGCCTGAAGCGGAGCTGGAGCGCAGACATAGATAAGGTCATTGAGATAACCGATCATCTGGGCCCATCGGGCATCGCTGACGGAGTAGCCGATCCGCCAGCCGGTGATGCTGAAAGTCTTGGAATAGCCGGAAATCGTGATAGTTCGCTCCCCGAGGCCGGGGAGAGTCGCCGGACTGATATGCCGGTGTCCATCATATAAGAAATATTCATAGATTTCATCGGTGAAAACGAAAAGATCATGGTCCACGGCGATATCCCGGATTGCCTCTAACTCCTTGCGACTGAAGACTTTCCCGGACGGATTGGCGGGCGTGTTGACAAGGAGGCCTCGGGTCCGCGGCGTGATCGCGGCCTCCAGATCCGCGAGGCAAAAACTCCACTCCGGAGGCTGGAGGCGGACATAGATCGGGCGCGCCTCCAGGGACAGCAGCGTATTGACATGGTATCCGTAATAGGGCTCGAACAGGATGACTTCGTCCCCGGGGTTTAAAAGGGCTAGACAGGCGCAGTAAAAGGCTCCGGTCGAGCCGCTGCTGACGACGATCTCGTTTTCCGGGTCGGCGGCGATGCCGTTGTAAGACTTCATCTTTTGAGCGATCGCTCCTCGCAGTTCGGCCAGGCCGTCATAGCGCGTATAGCTGTTGACTCCGTCTTCGACGGCGTTTTGGGCTCCGCGCCGCACCGGCAGGGGCACTTCGGTGTCGCAAACGCCCTGGGACAAATTGATGCCCTTGACCTTTTCGCATTCAATGTGCATCGCCCGGATTTCGGATTGGACGATGCGGTCGACCCGTTCGCTGATGTGAAGCGTCATGGTTGTTCCTTTTGGCCGGCGCGCTTATCTCAGCCCGTAGAAGGCCCGGACCGTCCGGATGACGAACTCGACCTCGGCGTCCTCCAGCTCGACATTCATCGGCAGCGAACACACTTCCCGGCTCAGGGTCTCGGTTTCGGGAAAGCCCCGATCGACGAGGCGGAGCCCGGCATGCCGATAATATGGCTTCCGGAACTGGACAAGGACTTCGATGCCGTTGTCCTTCAGATAGTCCGAGAAGCGATCCCCCTCCTTCGACCGGACAACGTAATTCTGATAGACATGGTCGAAGCCCGGTCTGTCGTAGTGCGGCAGGACGAGGTCGGAGATTCCGGACAGGGCGGCTCGATAGCGTTCGGCGATCTGTTTGCGCCGGACGATCCAGGCTGGCAGATGCTTCAGCTTGACATCAAGAAAGGCCGCATGAAGATTGTCCAGCAGGCAGGTGAACCCGTGGCCGTGGTATTCGCCCGTCTCGCGGTCTTCACCGTTGTAGCGCATCCGAGTCGCAAACACAACTACCTCAGGGTCGTTCGTGGTGATGGCGCCGCCGTCTCCGTATCCGCCTAAAATCTTAAAGGGATAGAAACTCCAGCAGCCGGTCAAACCCCAGGCACCCGCTTTTTTCCCCTGGATATGGCTGCCGAGGCTCTGGCAGGCGTCCTCGATGACCTGAAGACGGTATTTCCGGGCAATCTCCATCACTCGGGGCATATCGGCCATAAAGCCGTTGAGATGGACGGGAAGAATGGCTTTCGTTTTGGGCGAGAGGGCCTCTTCGATTCTATCGACATCGATGTTGAAATCCTTGGCCACATCGACGAGAACCGGCGTCGCTCCGACGTTCGCGACGGCGGAGCAGGTGGCGACGAATGTGTGTGCGGGAACGATCACCTCGTCTCCCGGACCGATTCCGGCCGCTAGCAACGAGAGGTGGAGGGCATCATAGCCGCTGTTGACGCCGACCGCGTATTTTGTCCCGACGAACGCGGCCAGATTTTTTTCAAAGCGCTTGAGTTGGGCACGATCGATGAGATCTCCTTTGGCCATGACCTCCCGATAAGCGGCATCGATCTCTTTCTTGATCATGGCGTAATTCTTCGCAGGGTTCACAAATGGAACTTTATAGCCCATAACTGCCGTCCTTTCCTCTCAGCCGCGCTTCAATTAATCTCTTTGGCCGCCCGGAGGGATTCACTTACCATATTCGACATGGCGGCCAGAGTCAAATCGCCCCTGTGAAAACGTTTGCAGAGTACACCGCGACTTGCCGCAGGGTATTCACTTGTCGTAGAGCACCCTTTCAGCGGCAGCGGCAATCCCGGTTGCGTCTAGACCATAGATCGAACGTAGGTAAGTTTGGTCTCCCACAACTGAAGAAAAGCCTTGATCGAGACCGATACGCTTGAAACGAAAAGCACGGGCTTGGCTTTCGAGAAGAATTTCGGCAACGGCACCGCCAAGTCCACCATAGATCGTATGTTCTTCCACCGTGATTATAGCCTTCGTTTCCATGGCCGCGGCAATGACCGCAGTAGCATCCAGCGGTTTTATGGTCGGGATGCTCAGAACGCGCGATTTTAAGCCTTTTTGGGCTAAAATATCCGCAGCCTGCAAAACGTTATACAAAAGACCCCCCGTCGTCATTAAAGTGAGGTCTCTTCCCTCTCGCATCAGGATGGGTTTGTCGATGTCCAGAAGGGAGTCGGTTTTATGAATAGTTGGTTCTCCAGACCGGCCCAACCGCAAATAATAGGGGCCTGCGTTCAAAGCTGCAGTGCGGGTTGCTAGTCTTGTTTCCACAGGATCGTTTGGCGCAATAATCTTGATCGAAGGCAACGCTCGCATGATTGCCAAATCTTCAGTAGCGTGATGGGTCACTCCCACGGCGCCATATGCCATTCCGCCCCCGACGCTGACAACCTTGACATTGGCATTGTGATAACAAATATCATTTCGGATCTGTTCTAAGCAACGCAGTATAGGGAAATTAGCGATGGAGTATGTAAATACGATCTTGCCGCTAAGGGCCATACCGACCGCCAACCCAGTCATATTTTGTTCGGCGACACCTGCGTTTAAAAACTGCTTAGGGAATGCAGTCCTAAAAGGCTCAACTACGCCGAAGCCTAAGTCACCCACGATCAGCATAATACGGTCATCGCTTTGGGCAAGCTTAAAAAGCGACTCGATAAAAGCGGTTCTCACGCCTTTTTCTCCAACTCCGCCAAGGCAAGCTCGAATTCGCCTTCATGCGGATAACGATAATGCCATAAAAGGTTATTCTCCATGAAGCTCACACCTTTTCCTTTTACGGTATGGGCGATAATGCAATTTGGGAGTCCCACTTCAAACGGGACTTCCGATAAAACGCTGAAGATCTGATTCATATCATGTCCGTCAATTTCCTGAACCGCCCATCGAAAATCGGTCCATTTTTTTCCGAAAGGATCAAGATCGATAACTTCCCGTGTCGTGCCCAAGCTTTGGATTTTGTTGTAGTCTACAATTGCCGTTAGATTATCCAGTTTGTGTTGAGGGGCGAATAGGGCAGCCTCCCAAGTCGATCCTTCATTGCATTCCCCGTCGCTAAGTAGGCAGAATACTCGATATGACCTGCCGTCGCGTTTTGCCGCAAGAGCCATTCCCGCGGCAATCGATAGACCATGCCCCAACGCACCGGTCGAGACTTCTATCCCGGGCACGGTATGAGTGGCATGCCCGGCTAGGGGAGAACCATTGAGACAAAATGTATCGAGCCATTCAACCGGGAAAAACCCCTTTTCTGCCAATATGGCATAGAGGGCTGCACAAGCGTGGCCCTTGCTTAGGATAAAACGGTCACGGTCTGCCCATTCTGGCTGCGCGGGGTCTATATGCAAGATCTGATCATAAAGAACCGCCAGTATTTCCGTAATCGAAAAATTAGACCCTATATGGGAGCTCTTAGCACGTTTCGTCATCATAAGAACATGATAGCGGATACGATAGGCTAATAAACGCAGTTTGGCGAGATCAGTCTTAGAATGATTATTTTTCATCGGCCTTCTCTCAGGAATATCTTCATGAGTGTCCGCCAGATGATGGAAAGATCGTTTCTCAATGATCGTTCATTTATATATTTAAGCTGCAATCGAATTTTTTCCGGCCGGATTTTTTCAAAATAATCCTTATCTGGATCTTGGCTTCCAGCTAGAACAGCTCCCTCGTCTGTATTCCACAAAGATGCCCAGTCCGTAATCCCTGGCGGCACCTTTAGGATTTTTTTTTCTTCATCTGTGAATAAGTCGACGAATTTTCTAACTTCCGGACGAGGGCCGACAAAACTCATTTCCCCCTTCAGAACATTTATGAGTTGCGGCCACTCGTCGATCTTATATTTGCGCAAGAAATGTCCTACCCGAGTGATTCGCGGATCATCATTCGATGTCGATGCCGGGCCGAGCTTATCTGCATTTAGAAACATCGTCCGAAACTTAAGCATATTGAACAGGTTGCCGTCCTTCCCCACGCGTGTTCCACGATAGAAAGCGGGACCCTTTGAATCGAGGTGGATGAGGAAAGCGATGAGAAGAAAGAAGGGCCATAACACAAGCAAGCCCATAAAAGAAAATATAAGATCGAAGAGGCGCTTAATGAAAGGATAAAAATTGACATGGATCATTGAAAATTCAAGTCCTTTCGTTTTACGCCTGGAAAATCATTCTTAAGTCCGTTATCGCTTGAAGCTCCATGTCGGAATATAGCAGAAATTTCTATCGGTTCCAATGCACGCCTGAAGGAAATGAACTCGGCCATGGAACCATGCCACGTTTCTTCTTCACCCTGAGGGTAACCGATCCATCCCAATGACACCAGGCCGATCCGACTCTGGTCCGCTGGTCGGTGAATGGATAAAGCAAGCTTGCCGTCGATATAAAACTGCTGAGCGTCCGCTCGCCATGTCAGCGCGTAATGATGCCAGCCATCATCCGTGATGGTTTGTGACGTCGGGATAGCTTGGGATCCTGAGTTATAGGAAACCATGAATCTGCCGCTGGCTTCATGATAGATATAGATGTGAAACGTCAAGCTCGAATAAGGTGGCGAACCCCCATGGACGGCAATCAAATCGGCATAAGTCTTGGATGGCGTGGCGAGTTTCGCCCAAACCGAAAAGGAACCTTCAGCTGATCGAAAAGATTCACGAGGCAGGAACAGATGCGTTTTTATGGGCGCCATTCCTTCGATGAAGACGGCTTTCATTCCAGGCCGCGGCCCGTTCTCTAAACGAATGGGTCCTTCAGCTTTTATTTTCTTTCCGGATTTTGTCAATATAAGTTTGTCACGACTTTCCTCGACGATTTTTTGGCAATCCAAGATGATCAATGCATCCCGGAGTGCGTATTCAACTAACGTGGAATCGAAGTTTTGATGCACAGCTTCTCCAAGTAAATTATCATTTCTATCTAAGACGGCGGCTCGACCAAGAGCTTCTTTAAACCCTGCATATTGATTTTGTTCGAGAGAGACCTGCGCTAACGCATAGTAAATCTGAGCCAATTCAGCCGTAGTGAAGCGAGAGCCTTGTTCCATAGCCGATTGGAGACAAGACATCGCTATGGAGGCCCGTCCGGTTCTCATATAAGACAAGCCGAGAAGGAAGTTTGCCCTAGGGTTGGTTGGTTCTAACCCTAACCATATCCGGAGAGGATCGACGGCTTCCTGGTATCGTCTCAGGGAAAAAAGTGCCAGTCCCAGACCTGAATATCCATCGGTGCTTCTGGGGTCCAAATCGGTGGCTTTTATAAAAGACACTACGGCGTCTTCATATTTCTCAGTTCGAGATTGCAACCTTCCCATTGTAAGCCAGGCTTGAATATTGTTTGGCTGGGCCTTTATCCAATTTTTGTACGTTTCGAGCGCGTTCTGCCAATTTCCTTGGCTTTCATAACATGCCCCCAACCAGAGCCAAAAAATGCCAGTTTCTTTTGCCCCTGAACCAAGCGCTTGTTCATATCGCAATGCTGATTCTTGACAATCACCTCTTTCGGCAAGGATTTGGGCCTTCAATAAAAGCCTGGATCTAAAAGATGGCTTGAAGAAGATCATCGACCCGAGGACTCCGCTCAACAAGATGAAGATGATCAAAAAAAATAACCTTCCGTGTTTTTTTATAAAATCTTTTAGGCGAATTGTTTTTAAATTGTAGCGCGAACAAACCGTGAAAAGAAAAATGGGAATTATGAAGGCTAATGCGGTTAGCGCAATCCCCATATAAACATCCAAAGGTATATATCTGAAGGTGATAGAATGTTGCCCCGAAGGAACCTGCACCGCCATGAATCCTCCATAGGCCCGGTAAACCGGCAAATTCATTTGATGATCAAGGCGTGCCCTCCAATGTCGGCGATATAAATAGCTTAGCACTAGAAATTTATCTGCCGGTGCGCGCACAGAAACCTGAAATGAATTGAAAGCTTCCTTGACAATTTCAGCATGACTTATAAATCCGTCTTCCGCCCTTTTGCCTGACGACCTATTTTGAAATGGGGTCAGGATTTCGGGATCCTTTTCTAGATAGACGGTCCCACGCATCCAGGGAAAGTCCGATTTTTTGAATAACGTTTGAAATGATTTGATCTGGCTGTGGATTTCGAAACGTTCCGCTAAGAAGGCAATGCCCGTTGGGTTCTTTAGCTCGTAGATATAAACGGGACCACCTTCACGTCCCTCCAACCCATCGGCTAATTCCAATGGCCCTTTCTTAGTTTGGCATACTCCTCTTGAGCTGAGACGCGGATCTTCGATTTTTTCATCGCCACTCACAATATAACGAACACCCATGAGCCGGAGATTTTCGATATTTGAAGTCACGGCTCCGCTCAAGGGGGGCCAAAAGCTGTCCCGCCAATATCTTTGATCAAATGTCCCGCGCAGAAGACCGGTGAATGGATGGGCCATCTGTTTACGCGAAAAGAGGGCTTTCTCTCCATCGCGTACACCCAATTCCAGTTCAGCGATAGTTTTCCAGTTTCTTCCCGTGCCATCAGTCAAGGAATCCATACCAACATAAAGAGTTCTATAGTTGGCGTCTCCTCGTTGTATGATTTGATCGAGACAGGCTTTCCGACTTTCATACGTTCTTAGGCGGTAGCTACTTTGTGTTAACCATTGCCAGCTACGATGTTGATACAATCGCAAGTCATTGTGCAGCGAGATATTAAATAACGGCACAAGAATAGCGATCGAGATAACCATCGGCTTTAATAATTTATTACGTCGTCCCTTCATTTCGAAAATAAATACGGATGCGATCGTCAATAGAATGAACATCTGGTTCACCCATGGCAAAAGTTGCCACATGTCACTTATCATGTGTATGGAAATTCGGTTCGAGCTTGAAAACGGTGCCGTGACGGCATGGCTGATATAGCTGATCAGATCTCTGGAATTCGCTGGCTGAGGATGGGGTAAACTGAACAGCCATAGATCAACGACAGCAGAGATCATAGCTATTAAGACGAAAAGACGCATCCTCATTTCTTTTTGTCGCTTTATTGCCGCCAAACAGATAAAACCGGCTAGGATGCTTGTGAAAGGAAGAAGGTTGATGTGATGCCGGAAAAAAGATTCACCGCTGCTTGCGCCCGAAAGCCCGGGAATTGAATAATAAAAAACACTCCCTGCGAACATAAGCAGCCCAAGGAAGACAAGTGATGCCGGCACGAATGCCTCTCTCGGGTTTGTCTTAAAAGTAAATTTGCCTAGAACCAGCGAAATGGCAAGAGTGATATAGATAAAACAAGGTACATAGAGGAGTAATCCGTGACTTTGATTAGGGGTGAAAAGGCTGCCTAAATTGTTGGTCTGAAAAAAATTTAAAAAATTCGTGAGCTTAAAGCCTGCGCCGGGCTGGTATACGCCAGCTGCTCGCAAGCTTTCCAGGGTTGTCGAGATCTCCCTGAGATTGGCAAACAATGGAATAATATAAAAGAAGCCGGCGAGAATACCCAATATTGTTATGGCGATTGCTTTTTTAAAAGCAAGCCAAAACCGCTGCCGCAAATAGCCCGAACCGATCAATAGAGAATAGAAAAAAATTGTCGGCAGCACAACGACCAGCGAGTAAAGGCCGCCCGAACTAATGGCTAACACGGTGATAGCTAAAAGGATGGCGATGTTCTTTGCCGTTACGCGTTCCATCGTTCTGTGAATTAAAATGAGCAAAATAGGGATTAAATAGAACACGTAAAACTCTTCAAAAAATTGAAACTCCGGCATAATTACAATCGGGAGACTAATATAGGTCAGCCCGCCGAAGAAAGAAATAAAACGATCCTTTGTGATCTTCTTTAAATAGAAATACGCCCCAACTGCGCCTAAAATTAAAAATCCGGCCAAACGGATCAGCATGACTGTTTCAACAGGGAATACGAGTATCAAATAGTTGAACGGGGAAAACAAAGAAACCGGGTCTTTTATATCACCGGCAATATTGGATCCAAACTCGTTATAAGGGCTGATGGTTGGCCATTCCCCTCTGGTCAGCGCTTGCTTTAAGGTTAGGAGTTTCCCTGCGATCCGTGAATCTTCCCAAAAAGCATCCCATCCAGGATACCTTTGTAGAGGAGGGAGGTTAATTTGGTAAAGGAAAAGGGCTACGTAGAGAATGATCAAAACGATAAAAACAAAATCGCCCTTGAAAAAAGGAGCAATTCGATTATTTTTATCGTGAGGCTTTTGCATTGGATTATTGATTCCTGTTATCGGTTTTTGACCATGGTCCTAAGGTTGGCCCAAAACGACCCGACAAAGGCGGACTTGACGATCCCCCAGAGAGAGCCGAGACCGTAGCTGATGTGGAACGAGGCGAAGACGACCGGCATCAGGAACAGGAAGCGAGGCTGCTGTTCCCTCAGCGCGATTTTGACAGAAAAAAAGAGATCGGCGAGAACATAGGCCGCGGTGAGGAGGAGGGGTGCGATCGCCAGGGCCGGGACGAATACCGTCAGCAGCAGGGATCCCATCAAGCTCGTGACGAAGGCCAGGGGGATCAGATGCCGCCAGGCCACGGGCAGGGTGGTCGTGTGTTGAAAAGGGAGGATGACCCACATCCCGTTTAAGAAATTATGCCGGACGAACGATTGCAGATCCGATCGGGCGGAATAATGGACGATGGCATCGGGGATGAGGAGTGTTTTATAGCCCTTCTTTTTCAAGCGGTAATTGAATTCCATATCTTCGCCGCGGAGCAGGCGCTCGTTGTACAGGCCGACTTCGTCGAAGACTTTTCTCTTCAGGCATCCGAAAGCCCCCGTATCGACCCACGTCGGCCGGCGGCAGAGGCCCGTTCGATAGGAAGCATTGCCGACGCCGAAGGGGTGGGACATAGCCAAAACAATCGCCCGCGCCGGCCATGTCGGCGTGCGGGGCTGGATCTTCATGACCCCGACGACGTTATCGGCGTTATACGCGATCGACGCTTCGACGCAGCGGCGAATGTAGTGCCGGTCGTAGGTGGCGTGGGCGCTCATGATCATGACCAGATCACCGCAGGAATTCTGAATCCCGACATTATAAGCAAAGGGGATGAACTTGCGCAAATTGTCCACGCGCCGGATGTGAGCGTGGGCCCGGGCGTATCCATCGATGATCTCGCGCGTTCCATCGGTGCTCATCCCGTCTACGACCAGGACTTCCAGGCGCTCGCTCGGAAAATCCTGGCCGATGATCGATTCCAGGCAGGCTTCGATGAAATCCCGTTCGTTGCGGCATAGGACGAGGGCAGAGACCTTCGGGAGGCCGGGGCGTTCGATGGACGGCTCGGTCATCATCCGTTCAGACCCTTTTCTCTATAAGGAGATCCTGGTAGAGGTTCAACAATTTTTTGGCTTCATTGTCCCAGTTGTATTTCTCGAGAACGCTCTTTTTCCCGTTGATCCCCATCTCCAGCCGTAGGCCGGGATTCGACCGAAGATTGGAAAGCGCCGCAGCAATATCCCTGGGTTTCAGCGGATTGACAGTCATCCCGCAGCGGTTCCCTTCGACGATCTCTTTCCAGAGAGGAAAATCAGAACTCAAGACGGCGATCCCGGCGATCATGTACTCAAAAAGCTTGTTGGGCATGGCCTTCATATGATTTTCTTCGGGATGGTAGCAGACGAGGCCGACATCCGCTTGACCCATTTTCTGACGGGCCTCCATGGGATTCACCCAACCGACAAACTCGACCCGATCGGATACGACGAGACTGCGGAGGCTCTTCTCATAAGACGGCGGGCTGAATTCGCCGCAAAGGATTAACCGGACCGATTCCGGAGCTTCAAGATATTCCAGCGCTTTGACAATTTCAGTAATCCCCCGTTCGGGAGACAGCAAGCCGACATAGATCATGGTGAATCGTCCGTCGTCTTTCCGCGGGGGAAGGTCGGGAAAATTCAAGGCCGGATAATTCCGTATGGCTACGCTTCTTCTATGGTTCTTGAAGTTGTTTGCGATGTCATCCGTGGCTGCAACGATGGCGTCGAAAAAGCGGGACCCCAGGCGTTCCATTATTCTCGTGCCCCACGCTATGGGTCTCCGGAGCGGCCACGGGATCCAGTCCTTGGACATGATGTCTTTGGCCAAATCCTCGTGAACGTCATAGATGACCCTCTTCCGGGTCAAAACCTTCAGCAGGATCCCGGCGGGGATGAGTTCGGGATCGTGAAAATGATAGATGTCGGCTTGTTCGCGGAGCGCCCGTTGAAAAACCTTCAGGCTCGAGAGAGCCATCCGCTGGAAACGATTTGTGGCTTTAGGCAGAGCCACGATCTTTACCCCCTCGCGGACTTCGTCGCGATCATTTTGAATGATGAGAGTCAGGGAGTAGCCGGCGCGGATCAAGGTCCGGCTTTCTTTGTAATAGATGCGAATGTCCTGGGAGGTATGGACGCTGCTGAGGAGGCAGGTTAGGGGCATCGCCATGCTGTATCACGAAGCCTGTGGCGGCGGAAGCCTTTTCGCCGCCGCGGATAAAAATCGGCTGGTGAGGTTCACCAGCCAAACCAGGATGAAGACGAACACGACGCCGTTGGACAGGAGAACGACCGGCAGGCTCATGGAGTGCAGGAGCCAAAACGTGTAGGTTATAAAAACGAATAAGACCATCGTCAGGATCGTTTTCCGGCGCCGGCAAAGATAAATCTGAATGCCCTGCATGATCAGGCCGGCAAGGATCCCCCCGGCGAGAACTCCCGGAATGCCGAAATCCGCGTTGAGATCGCCGATGAATCCCGCGTTCATGTTGATCGTTTCCACGAACTCCGGATGAGCATAGCGGCCGATGGTGTTAGGCGTGTCGAAATATTCTTGGCCTGTCAGCCAGGCGATTTTTCCCATCGAGCGTCCGTGAAGATAGTCATGCTGATAGGGAAAGTACTCGAAATAGTAGTAAATGTCCTCGGTGGGGTAATAGAATAACCTTTGGCCGATGCTGAGCAATGCCCTGCCAGTCGTGACGCCTTGGCCGAATTGTAAGGATAAAATGACGACCACCGGCCAAACCAGGAGAAGGATGACGGCCGTGACATAAAACTTTCTTTTGACCCGGCCTTTGAAAAACACATAAAACAAAAGGGACATAAGGAGGATGGCGGCCACGGGCATTTTCGCGGTGGAGAGGGCGGCGTAAAAAAGGCCGAACCCTAAAGAGACGAGAAAGAAAATCAGCCATTTCCTTTGGCGCGAAATAAGGAAATTGCCGAGGGCGAACAGAACGAGAAAGGGGAAAACGAGGCCGCGGAAGACAAAATAGGCGTGAGAGAACGGGGAATTGAGGAGCTTAAAGGATTCTTCGCGAAGCTGGAGGAGCTCGGGATAGCTTCCGGGATTGCGGATCATATAAAAGAGAGGGATGCTTTTCACCTCCCGAATGTACAGAATGATCAAACCGATGGCCGCGGCCAGGATCAGGGCATAGACGAGGGCGAATGAGACGCCGGCTGTTGTGCCTTGAACGGGCTTATCCCAAAACTCCTTAATTTCATTCTTCCGGAAGTTCGTCATGATATTCATGGCGGCGACGCCCAGGGGCACGGTGAGCAGGACGCTCATGACCGAAAGAAAATAATGGGATTTGGCGGGATGGACGTGGTTGGCGAAGACAAAAAAGGAGGGGGCGAAAATCATGGTGACGTACGTCCACCAGAACACCATGGGAATCGTCCACCGCCTCAAGCTGAGGCCGGTCGCCGCCCGCATCAGCGGAACGGATATACAAAAGGCGAAGCCGGCGAAGACGGTCAGCATGATATTGTCTTTAGCGGCAGCGAGGGTCGACTCGCGACCGGCCTGAGCTCCGTCCCGATGAATCCGGAGACACTTCCGTTCTTTCGGGTCTTAGGAAAATGCGGCATCGTTTTTAAGGATTTTCCGAGTCTGACGGACCGTTAGGAAGCCGAGCACCCATAAAGCCAGGACAAATCCGATCATGATCAGAACAGGATTTCTTGGCGAAACGACGGCCAAGAGAGCGAAAAGGCCGAAGACAAGAAGGGAGATGAAAATGTTCAAGGTATTGATCGCTTTGACGTAATAAGCGTCGATGAGACTGCGCAATGAAACATAGACCGTGTAAGCCAGGCTGCCGATAACGATGATTCTCGTTGCGACGATAAGATCATCGTAGCTTTTGCCGAGATATAAGGTGATGAACCGTTCTGCGAAGAGTTCGAAAACGAGCATTCCGGCTCCGGTTATAAAAACGGTCGCCGTCATGATGCGGCGGACATAGTATCGGAGAAGGGGCGCGTTTCTTTCCGCGAGCATCTGACTGGCCTTGGGCAGAAGGATGAGGCCGATCGGGGCAAAGGCCGAGCCGGCCATGTTGAGAAGGGACACTCCGAAGGCGACCGCTCCGCCCTTCCGGACGCCGGCGAGATGGGTCGTGAAGATGGCCGGAAGGGACATCAGCGCGGCTAATCCGAAATCGCCTGGAACACGCTGGAGCCCATAGGCCAGGAGTTTTTTGGCCATGGCTGGGATCTCTCGCCGATGCCAGGAGAGGCTTTTCAGGATCGTTGCGAAGAACAGAGTGGAACAGATGATCCAAGCAACGCCGGTCATGGTCAAGAGGCCGCGAAAATCTTTAGCGACGAGAAGCGCGGGGAGGGGAAGAACGGCCATGTTGAGAAACTGAAGGAGGTTGGCCTTTCCCATCTGCAGCCGACCCCGATAATGACTGTAGGCGACCGCGTTCAGGATCATGCCGGCGAGCATCAGGTCCATCGGCAGAATGAGCGAGGCGTAGGCGGGATCTCCGAATAAGAGATAGGCGAAGAATTTTTTAAATATGACGAAGAGGATCCCGAACGTCAGGGTCGTAGGCAGAAGCACGGCCACAGCGGCGGCAAAAAAGGCATTCGCGGTCTCCGGACGCTCGGATTTCAGAGAAAAGGACATATAGCGGGGGATGCCGACGCTGAGGCCGAGGAGGAGCGCGGGGAGAAGGAGAGAAAGGGCCCGTCGGATCAGAGCGTATTCGGAAAAATGGTCCTGTCCAAAGACTTGGGCGACGAGCCTAAAAACCGCGAGCCCGCTGACCAGGACGAGGAATTCGGTGATGAACGTCCGGAGAAAATCTTTTCTCATTCCTTTCGGCCGCCGGCGGCCCTCGTGCCCATCATCATGTGACGAAAAATTCCCTGATTTTATCGCAGACGAACCGGATTTCCTCTTCGCTCAGTTCGGCATACATCGGCAAGGACAAAATATCATCGGCCTGCATCTCGGAAATGGGCAGGGATGGCCTCGGCGAGAGAGAGGCATAGGCTTTCTGGAGATGGCACGGAACGGGGTAATGAATACCGGTGAAGATGTTGCTGTCCTGGAGAAACGCCTTCAAAGCCTCGCGCCGGTCGACGCGCACGACAAAAAGATGATAGACGTGCCGGGCGTCCGGCATTTCCTCGGGACAGATCACTTGAGGTATGCCGACCAGATACTTGCGGTAGAGCGCGGCGTTTTTTCTGCGCATCTCCGTCCAGTGCGGAAGATATCTCAGCTTGACGTCCAGCACGGCCCCCTGGATTCCTTCCATCCGGTAATTATGACCGACGACGTCGTGATAATACTTTTGGGATGAGCCGTGATCTCGCAGGGCCATCATCTTCCGATAAAGCGTCTCGTCGTTGGTCAGGACGGCCCCGCCCTCCCCATAGGCCCCGAGGTTTTTCCCCGGATAAAAACTGAAGCACCCGGCGACGCCGAAAGTCCCTACGGGCGTCCCGCGAAATTCCGTCAGATGGGCCTGGGCGCAGTCTTCGATCACGAGCAGGTTGTTCCGCTTCGCGATGGCCAGGATCTTGTCCATCTGGGCGGATTGGCCGTAGAGATGAACGGCGATAATGGCTTTGGTCTTCGATGTGATGGCGCGCTCCACCTGTCCGGGGTCGATATTGAAGTAGTCGGCTTCACAATCGACGAAGACAGGGCTGGCCCCGCACAAACTCACCGCCTCGGCGGTGGCGAAGAAGGTATTGGTCGGGACGATGATCTCGTTCCCGGGCCCAAAGCCGAGGGCCCAGAGGGCGATATGCAGAGCAGCCGTTCCAGAATTCACGCCTACGGCATATGTAGCCCCGTGCGCTTGGGCGAAATGATCCTCAAAGGACTTAACAAAGGGGCCCGCGGAGAAGGCTGTCTTATCAAGGACTTCCTGGATGGCGTGGTTGATCTCGTCCTTGATTGTCAGGTATTGCGCTTTTAAATCGACAAAGTTGACTTTCATGATGAGTCTCACAAGGATCTTAATTTTTTGGCCGGATTTCCGGCCCAGACTTCGCGAGGCGGGATGTCCTTGGTCACGACGCTGCCGGCTCCGACGAGGGCCTCGTCGCCGATGCTGACCCCCCCTAAAATGGTCGCTCCGCTCCCGATCGAGACGTTCCGGCCGACCCGGGTTGTCACGAAGCGGTCGGCCCAATCTTTTTCGGTTTCCAGCCCGCCCTCGGCATTCACCGACCGGGGATAGTTGTCATTGATAAATACGACGCCGTGTCCGATGAAGCAGTTATCGCCGATCGTCACTCCTTCGCAGATGAACGTATGCGAGGAGATTTTGCAGTTTTTGCCGACGGTTGCGTTTTTTTGGATTTCGACAAAAGCTCCGATCTTGGTTTGGTCCCCGATCTCACACCCGTAGAGGTTGATGAATCGGGCGAGTTTTACGTGGGTCCCGAGCTTGACATCCGGGGCGATCGCTTGATAATCGTTCATAATTTCACCATTCTTCCGTTGTTTTTTATGGATAAGTCGGATGCTTCGAGGATCTTGACGACGCGCAAACCCGCCTCGCCGTCGTTGAGAGGGGTCTTGTTCTGAAGGATGCAGTCGACGAAGTAGTCGGCCTCGAGTTTCAACGCCTCCCGTTTATCCACTGTCGGCGTCCAGATGTCGCCGGACCGATAGCTGATCAAAAGGTCATAGATGCCTTCTTTGGTTTCGATGTTGACGCCTTTTTCGTAGACTTTCACCTTTTCGTCGGATTCCAGGTCGTTCCAGACGATCATCTTTTTTTCGCCGCCGATCAGCGTCATCCGGATCTTGACCGGAGACAACCAGTTCACGTTGAAGTGAGCGATCTTGTTGTCGTCAAAATAGACGGTGATATAGGCTATATCCTCGAGCGATCGGCCGAAATGGCCGATGCCCGTCGCGACGATCGCCGCCGGCTTTCCCGGAATGAGATAATCCATGATCGAAAAGTCATGGGGCGCCAGGTCCCAGACCACGTTGACATCATGCTGAAAGAGCCCCAGGTTGACCCGGGTGGAGTCATAGTAATACAAGTTGCCCAGGAGGCCTTGATTGATCAATTCTTTGATCTTCCGGACGGCGCCGGTGAACAAAAAGGTGTGATCGACCATGATTTTAAGGTTTTTTTTCAGGGCCAGATCGATGAGGCGTTCGGCTTCGACCGTCGATGCGGTGAAGGGCTTTTCGACAAAAATGTGTTTGCCGTTCTCGAGGGCTGATTTGGCCAGTTCAAAATGGGTGTAAACGGGAGTGACGATGGCGACGGCATCGATGTCGGGGGACGTCAAAATCTCCCGAGGATCTGCGACCACTCTCGTATTGGGGTACTGTTTGTGAGCTTTCAGAAGAGCCTGCGGATTCATGTCGCAAATCGAAACGACTTGGACCCCTTCGGATAGGGTGAAATTCCTGACGACATTAGGACCCCAATATCCAAAGCCGATGACACCGAGATGAATCATGATAATGACTCCTTCTGATTTAATGGTAATGAGGCTGCATACCACAATAAAATATCGACATTAGAGCATAATGCATATGCTACCGCCTTTAAGTAAAGGAGGGTCGTGTGACCTGCCACATACTCCTTGTTCATTATAACTATTTGCGCTGCAGCTGTCGACCAAAAAGGGGGCAAAAAGGAGGCATTTTACGTTTCAAGGGAGGGATTTTCGAAAACTGCGGCAGCGAAATCTATCCCGGGAATCGGCCCAATGATCGGTTTACCGCTTGATTTGAACTCCCTTGGGAGCTGTGATTGCAGCGTCGCTATTTCCGGACATCTGGTATTCATCCTTCCCGCGATCGATGAGGGAGATGTTTGTCATAATGGCAAAGTCATCACCCGGCTGGAGGTCCTCATAATAAAAAACATCCCCCGGTTTAAAGCCCGCCGGATTCTGCACCGTCACGGCCATCGGCTTTCCGGGGCGGACGCTGCTGATACGGGTGCTGACACCGGAGATCGTCGTAATCCTTTTTCCCCGGAAGAAACCCGTATCCCCGGCCCCGCTAACGCCAATGGCGTATTCATGGGGAATAAGGCTGAGAATCTCCTGGGACTCGGACATGGCTTCCACATTTCCTTTTCCAAGCTGAGGTGTTCCGTCAAGAAGAACTCGCCGTCCGCACCCGTCTTTTTCAACGCGAACAATACGATATGCTGTGGTGCGCGAATAAACTGGATTACTGAACACGATGACTTGGTTGTTGAGACTGCCATCCACGGGCAGGAGAGTCTCGGTGTTTATCGCGTTCTTCTCAAAATCGACCGAGACGATTCTCCCGCTCCATTTGTTAACTTTGGGCTTCACTTCCCAGCCAAATCCGGCCAGGTATTCCGATCCAACCAGGCTTAACGAGAATAGCTTTCCGGCCTTGATCCGAACATGGGCAAACCGGCCGGCAAAAGAAATATCGCCCGCTTTCCGCCGCACGTCATCATCCGTGGAAATGACATAATCGGTGGTTCCGTCGTCGTGTTTGATTTTTACGGCGACAGGCACGATCGGGGAGTCGATTTCCCCGAGAGATATCCGTTCGATTTCGCGGACAGAGGGAGTTCCGGTATAAGGTTCAACGACGGCTACATATTCGCTAGCGAGGCGCTCTCCGCGGCGCCTGGCGAGAACATATCGGGCTTTTGGATAATCCGGATAGAGCCCGCTGGCGACGGCTGTTATGACCTCTGTCCCCGGTGTTGCGGGCATGATGACCTGAACCTGTGTGGCCTGGTCGATCGTCCAATTCGCGCTCCAAGGGATGTCGGCCTTCCCGCGGCGAGGTCGGCTCAAAAAGCCATAGCCATTCCCCGGAGGAGGAATCCAGTAGGGAGCATTGGGATGGCCTTGGATATCCCCATCGTTGAGCTGTTTGTCACTCCAGGAAATATCGGGTCCAGCGAGTGAGCCTTTTTCTTCGGGACCCAAGGTGACCCCCGAAAAATCGATCTTTGTGCCGGGGGTGTGGAAAATCCAGTCGTGCTGACGGCCGCCCCGAACCCGGAAAATATCCAGAAGATATGTGTTTTTTCCTTGGCCGATAAGGGCATTCAAACGGCGGTAGACAGAAACCCCCTGGGCGGCCAAGGAGGACTCGCTCGAAGCCTCGGCCAATTTGATGAAGGGCAAGTCGGCAAAGAGGTTGAGACTTCCTCCTGTTCCCGCCTCTTTCATCTGCGAAGTTTCGTCCACGACAACGAGATTATGGCTCGCGCTTTGGCAGGCCCACCCGGCCTGGGTATGGCTGGCCGCGGTGAAACCATACCCGAGGTCATAGGTCAGCTCATAGCCCCGCGCGAAATAATTGATGTTCAAGTCATCGAGATGGCTGTGATTGAGAGCGGGCCCGAATCGCAGGACTAAACCTTGCGCGTCCTGACCTTCGCCCGCGCGCAACACCGCGAAACCTTTCTGGCCGAGAAAGGAGCTGGCGGTCAGGCGTCGCGCCCATTCGGCGGGAAGCGGCCCATCGCCTTTCGGAGCTTCGCCCGCATGGAAAAGCATCCAAATTCGATCTGATAGCCCCCCGCCGAGGAGATCGCCGGGATCTCGGTACATGCTGAAACCGGCGGAAATTCGGCGGTCGGAGATGAAAAGCCCGGTTGGGTCGCCGCTGCTTTTCAGGCCACGCAGATCGTCGAGTCGGCCATTGCTCAACCAGTTTAGAATGGTCCCGGCTTCAAGACGCCGGGCAGGATCGTTCGTCCTGGAAAAAAGTTTTTCCATGAAATCATAATCGCTGCGATCAAACGGACGGGAGAGACCGGGACGCTTGAGCAGGTCGGGCGGAGCGTCTCCGTATCGGGGAATGTGTCCGGCACATTGCAGGATGAGGTTTTGCGGCAGCATCATCTGCCGAAATTTTGGATTCTGATATAGATTCAAACCCTTCGGATACGCCCGGCCTCGATAATTTAACAGCGGTTCGGCAAAGGTGAAATAGAGTTCGCGGGTATGGTCCGCATATAAAGACGTGACCTCGAAGTAAGCGCCGTCGCGACTGATATTGTTTTCGAGGAGGTTGAGAATTCCAAATGGTCCTTCCGCGGCCCAACGGACATATTCGGGGATCCCCAGGCAGACGCCGACCGCCAGAGCACCGCGCTCGTAATCGGCCTCGCCATTGTGAAGCCTCCCGGCTTTTGATTCTTCGTAGCAATATTCGCCGCCATCCATCAACAGATTATTTTCGATGTTCTGCCGCTTCGTCAGCCCCGGCTTGACGGAGGGTGTCTCCAGCGATTTGCTGTTATAAAGCTGGTCGTATTGGTCGACATAGTGGATGAGCATCCGCGAAACCTGATACCAGGGCCGATCAAAGCGACCGCTCAACGCATTGGAAGGATAGTCCCAACATCCCTTACGGCATTCGGGATAGATCGCCGCGAGGGCATCAAGAATAAAAGCGGCCTTGACGGCGTAGCGTTCATCGCCGGTCAAACTATAAGCGCATGCGAGATTTTCCAGAGCCTTGAAGGTGAGCGTTTCGACGACCCAGGCATTATAAGTCCCGATGAAGTAGTGGATGCGGCCGTCGGGCGCGATATAGCCTGTGCCGGGGTCGGGATGATTTTTATCGGGTAACGTGTGGCCGTTTTTGCACGTCACTTGTCGGGGACGAAGAAAAGAAGCTCCGTCGCGGCCAAAAGGCCCCCAGCTCGCTCCGCAGATAGGGCAGCCTGTAATCCCATAGGCAAAAGCCGAGCCAGGCGCCGGAACGGCGCTCATCAGCCAGGCATCTTCCCTTTTAAGCCACACGTCGGCTTCCCCGAGGACGGCTTCGGCGATTTCTTTGGCCCAGGCATAACGTCGAATATTCTCTCTGCCGCGTTGGACATCGGCGGGCGTTAGAAATACCGTGGGGTGAATTTTTGAGCCTTCAATCGTCAAGGTCGGGCGGGTCGCCGCTTCAACGCCATTCAGGAGGCTCAGAATGATCAGAATCAAGCTGACTCTTTTCACGCCACGCTCCTGCTTTTTGAGCTCTTTTCTTCTAAAAAATACGGGTCATTTTCGATATCATGAAGGAGTCCCTCGGAATCATTGCGGAAAATAAGAAAACGTCCTCACTTTATGCCCGGAGGGACTTTTTCCGGTCAAAGCTTTCCAGGGCAAATGCGACGAAGACAAAGATAAAAAAGCTGATGATGGCCGTCGCAAGGATGAGGGTCCCCCTCGTCGAGGAAACCGGTTCAGGGGAGACGGAAGGATGTTTGACGACTCGGGTGAAATCGATCCTTGCTTTTTGATCTTTAAAACTGTTCATGTCATTTTTTTTGGTGTTGAGCATCTCTTTCATTTCTTCATGATATCTCAGGCTGAGCTGGATATTAGTGGAATACAAGAGCATCGCCAGGCTTTCCGATTCTGTTCTTTTTTCGGTCTTCAGGTATTGGCGCTGATCATTTTCCAAAGATTCTATTCTTTTTTGGACTTGTTCCATATCCGTTTCTAACACTTTGATTTCCATATCTCTTTGTTTGATTTTGATATCAAGGGCGTTGATCTCGATTTCCGCCTTGGCATCAAACTCTGCCTTCAGGAATTTGATGAGGCCTGTAAAATCAACTTGGCTTTTTCGACATCCTTATGTCTCATAGAAATCAGGACCAGGTTTGTGTCCTTGGTGTTTACAGCCTTGAACTTAGGGATCGATTTGAGGTCCAGCTTCAATTCGTCGGCGATCTTGCTGTTATAAGACGATTCACTGATCTGGCTCGCAATTTGCTTGGCATCGAAAAGGACGGCTTCGCCATAAAAGCCTTGTGGGTTCTGAGTCAGGATTTTGCTCGGGAGAATTGCGCAGCTCACCTCCCAGACTTTTGGCAAGACGAAGCTTATGGCGGCAGCAGCGAGAACAAGGAACAGCGTGGGGATAAGGATCAGCCGCTTTCTTTTCCAACAGATTTCAAGATAATCGATTAGCTCCGGCCCTGGTTCTTCCATCGGATCCTCAATTCTATAATAAAATACAGCAGTTCTTTCAAAATATCAAGGTGCCTCTGAAAAGGGATCGGATCGGGGAAACGAAAGCGAGATGATCCGGACTAAGAGGCTGATCCCCCGAAAAAGGTTGATTGGTTTTTTAGCCTGAAAACGATAAAATTATCATTGTGCATTTCTTGGATTTGTCGGATTATGCTTCAAGAAATATAATGAGGACAGCGATCATTCGGAGGCCTGGATGAACAGAAGTACGATTCCCGTTCTATGCGGCCTATCCCTATGGCTCTTGACCTCCGCCGGCACGGACAGGTGCCAAGCCCGGGGAAAAAGCCTCCTGAAGAACTATTGTTTGAATTTTGAAAGCGGACGCTTTTATCAGGTTCAAAAAGGCTTTTATAAAAGCCTCAATTCCGTCGAAATCCATCCCGTGGAGGCGGCCGGCTACGCCCTTGACAATTACCAAAAATATCTGAATACCGGAAGCGGGGCGTTCAAAAGCGAGTTCTTGGACACGGCCGATAGTCTCCTAGCCGCCATGGTTTTACGGAACTCGGACGATCGATCCAAAATCGGGCTGTGGTTTTACAACTTTGACTGGGATTATCTGGGAACGACGATTCCAAAACCGTGGCTTTCGGGAATGGCTCAAGGGATGATCCTTTCGGTAATGATGAGAGCCTACGATCTAACCCAAGAGCCAAAGTATCGGGAGGCGATGACCTGCGCTTTCAACTCGCTTGTCAAACCGTCGTCCGTCAGAAATTTGATAGTCAGTGAGACTGCGACGGAGTACTGGATCGAAGAATACCCGCCGGTTCATATCCTCAATCATGAGCTCATGTCGTCGAGCGTCCTGAACGGCGGTCTGATCGGCGTCTATGGATTATTGGAATACTTCCAATACACGCGGTCGGACCTGCGCGGCGTGATCGAGCCAAAAATATTGAACTTTTTGAGAAGAAATATCGCGCGCTATGATATCCCCGGAGTAAGTCCTGCGTACAGCTTATTAAGGTGTGAAGTCTTCAACAGTATTTTAAATTTTGAAACCGATGTGGACGCACCGTCGGAAGTCCTGCCGCTCTATGAGATTCGGATTTCCAGCGACCGGGGGAGGCTCTTACGCGTGATCCGGTCAACGGGCGGGAGTGCCGGCTATCCCTACGCAGAATTCCGCCAAGGGGATAAGTTGGATTTTTTCTTTTCTACCGACGAGAAACACCCGGAAGCCAAGATTCCCGTGGAGTATTTGCGCCTCATCACGTCCTCCGGCGAGGTCGTGATGGCCATGGAGATGAACGGGAAGGCTTTTTATAATGCTTGGAGCCCGGCCTACGAAATGTCGGGAAAATGGGTTCGGGACTATCTTTTAACCGGGGATGGTTACTCCGATTCCGATAAGATAGGGCGGTTTATCATGGAATTGCCGCGGAGCGTTCCGCCCGATCAATATTTGTTCTTGGAAGTCAAATATCAGGATACCAATGCGTTTTCCGTGCCGGTCTTCATAGGTTCCCCGAACAAAATCGATGTCGGCTTTTTAAAAAACAGCGGCAGTCAGGAATGGAAGATCGAACAATTTTATATCCCCCGGTCCGGTGATTTCGCTCACTACAACCTGTATCTGAATTTTCTCGCGGTCAAATCGTACGATGGGCGGCGGGCTCAATCCTTAGATTTCAGAAAAAAAGCGGAGGCATGGAGCGGGAATTGGCTGAAGTGGCGGGTCGATGATTTCATGATTCCGGAATTTCGAGATTCCAAAGACGTCGTCTTTGATGTGACGTATAAGGATACGAGCTCCCGGACCGTTTTTTTCAACGTCTTCAACGGGGCCAATTATGCTTTGGGAATTTTACGGAATGTCGCGGATGGCCGATGGAAGACGGACCGGTTTATCGTTCCCAGCAAATATTTTTTATATGAAGGCAGTCATGCCGAAAAAACGACGATGGCTCTCCAAGCCTTGACCGCAGTTCAGAACCTCCTCAAGGTCAACGACTTTCAGCCCTGGCTCGAAACATGGAAAGATTCGGTCTATACTAAGGACAAGCACACGTTTGTGGTCTATGCCAAAAACAATAAAAAGATCGAGCTGCCAGTTCGATTCAAGCTTATTCAGGGCGGCGCGGCCGTGACGTTCCCCCGATCCGAGGAATGGTTTTCGGTTCCCAACGCGTCACTTCAGAATTGGAAAAACGGTCCGCTGGGTTTTAGGGTCCTGACGTTAAACCCCTATGAATATGCCTATATCCATTTACCCCACCGGTCGTTATCTCCGGACGAAAAGACGATCACACGGCTGGAAATGACCTATCGGGATGACCCGAAGGATGAAACGCTTTACGTCGGCATCCGGGATCTGATAAAAACCCAGCTGTTTGAAATCGGAGAAATTTCCTTGACCGGCACCGGAGCGGATAAAACAGCGGTTTTTGAGATCGATCGTCGATATATTTATTGAGATTTCGCCGATTTGATCCGGGCGCTCACCTGGAAATTCAGCGGATAAGATTTTTCCCCATCCTATTATCGGGAGAAGACCTAATGACCGATCCTAAGGTCAAGAAGGCCGGTCAAAGACGCTTGTCTGTGCCGTAATAATTCCGATACCACTCCAGAAATCTCCGGATCCCTTCCTCGATCGATGTGTGAGGCAAATCGCCGAAATCTCTTTGGATCCCGCTCATGTCGGCGAAGGTGGCGACGACATCCCCCGGTTGAGGCGGAAGATAACGGAGTTTCGCCGATTTCCCGAGCGCCTTTTGAATCGCATCGATAAAATCCATCAGTTGAACCGGTCGGGAATTGCCGATATTGTAAATTCTATAAGAAGTTCTGGACGAGGCGGAATCAGGAGCTAGGCCTGACCAGGTCGGATCGGCTTGAGGAGGATGGGGTAAAACCCGACAGACCCCCTCGACGATATCATCCACGTAGGTAAAGTCTCTCGTCATCCGTCCCTCGCTGTAGACGTCGATCGGCTTATCCTGAAGAATGGCCTCAGTGAATTTAAAGAGGGCCATGTCCGGCCGACCCCAGGGACCATATACGGTAAAAAAGCGCAAGCCGGTAGCGGGCAAATGATAGAGGTGGCTGTAAGAATGGGCAAAGAGTTCGTTCGATTTTTTGGACGCGCCGTAGGGACTTGTCGGATGGTCCGTCTGGTCCTTCTCCGAAAAGGGCAGCTTTTCATTGAGTCCGTAGACGCTCGAGCTGCTGGCGAAGACAAGGTGTTGGACATGATTGTGCCGGCAGCCCTCGAGGATATTTAGAAACCCGACGATGTTGCTTTGGACATAGGAATAGGGATTCTCCAGGCTGTAGCGCACACCGGCTTGGGCGGCGAGGTGGCAGACGTGGGTGAAATTCTGCTTTTGGAACAAGCGGAAGATGTTGGTCGTGTCTTCCAAATCGAGTTTGATAAATCGGTAGCCGGGGAACGTCTCGCTCTGGATCAGGCGGTTGTCTTGAATCGCGTCCCTAGGGATACCCGTCTGTTCCAGCCTCGCGAATTTCAAGCCGACATCATAATAGGCGTTGATATTGTCCAGGCCAACGACTTGATCGCCTTGGGCCAGAAGACGCTTCACTAAATGGAAGCCGATGAATCCCGCCGTGCCGGTGACCAAAACTTTGGGACTGTCGGTCATGACGAAGACGGTACCTCGATTGGCGGGAGAAGACGAGGATTCGGACGCACCAAGGTTACCAATAAACGGCCAAGGTGGCAGCGAGGGCGCTAATCCCCAGCCTGAGGGTCTTCGGCAAGTCTCGCACAGTCGCCCCCATCTCCGTTTTTCCAGACGTGAAATTTGCCCCCAATTGGTATTCGGCTCCGAGGCTTACGTTTTCGGCGAGAAAAAATTCCGCGCCGAATAATAGGGCGAGGGAATAGACCATTCCTTTGAATGTCGTAGCGACGCTAAAGAGATCTAGATTGGCTGGGCTCGAGCTGTCATATAAACCGAACGCGGCCGCTCCGCCGAAATAGGCCGTGACGGCTTTAGTATTGACGAAATGATACTCCACGCCGGGAGCGAAGCCGATGGATGTCACTTTGGCCGTGACCGTGCCCTCCGCCGTTTGAGTGTCAATTTTGACCAAGCCGAAGTGCAGGGCTCCTCGGATCGCTATTTTTTGAGAAAGATAATATTTAAAGCCGAGGCCGGCCAGGGTTTGAGATGTCGCCGTCCCGGACGGCACGGCCACGCCCAGAAGATTCCCGCTCACTCCGAAATTGCCTAGACCCTCGATCGTGAACAACAATCCTTTTTGCCGGGCTCGGTTGACGGTTGCTCCAGCGTCCTGGGCGAACATGACAGGGGCTATGATAAGCAGGGCCAGGCCCAACGGGAAAATGCGCCTCATTCGTTTCTCCTTTTTCTCAGGACTACAACCGGCAGGAATAAACCTTCGGCCGCGCTTTGACACCTTAAGATAAAATCCGGATCATGTCAAGCGCGCGGACCGGAGAGAGAGTCCGCTCCGTGGGCGAGCGAGAGTGAAGCAGGGGGACGGCATCCTTTTCCTCGCCGTCAGTCGGCCCTGGATCCCGCTCTAGACGAGCGGCAGTCCGGATCCTCGCCGCCTGGGCGTGGCGGTCGGGACCGTGACTTTCCGAAAATAGGGAATCCGGAGCCTGCGTCATAAAAGCGGGGCAAATCAGGGTGGGTTGATTTGAGCCCTGGATTGTGTTAATTTTTAGGCCGCTTCGACACATCAAAGGACGAACGACATGAAAGGCATCATCCTGGCGGGCGGGCGGGGGACCCGGCTCAATCCGCTCACCTTGAGTATCAGCAAACAACTTCTTCCCGTCTATGATAAACCAATGGTTTATTATCCCCTGTCCATGCTCATGCTGGCGGGCATCCGGGATATTCTGTTGATTTCGACGCCGGAGGCCATTCCGGCGTTCCGGGCATTGCTCGGCGACGGCCGGCAGTGGGGGCTGTCCTTTCAATATAAGGTCCAGGACGAGCCGCGCGGCCTGGCCGACGCGTTCCTTGTGGGTCGGGAGTTCGTGGCGGCCCGGCCCGTTTGCCTCATTTTAGGCGACAATATTTTCTTCGGCCACGGCCTCGCCAATCAAATGAAAAATGCGGTCCGTCTCGAATCCGGGGCCCTGATCTTCGCCTACGCGGTCAAGGACCCGGAGCGCTACGGCGTCGTCGAGTTCGACAAGGACATGAGGGCCGTCAATATCGAAGAAAAACCAAAACGGCCGCGGTCCCACTTTGCGGTGCCGGGGATATATTTTTACGACGGCCGGGTCTCGGATTTGGCCGCCCAGATAAAACTCTCGGCGCGCGGGGAGATCGAGATCACCGACCTCAACCGCGAATACCTGCGGCAAGGAGAATTGAAGGTTGAAATCATGGGTCGGGGCGTGGCCTGGCTCGACGCCGGAACGCACGAATCTCTGCTTCAGGCCTCTAATTTCGTCCAGGCCGTCGAGGATCGGCAAGGGATGATGATCGCCTGTCCGGAGGAGATCGCTTTTCACCAGGGATATATCGACAAAGCCGAACTGCTCCGTCAGGCCAAAGAGATCCCCAATTCCTACGGTGACTATCTAACGCGCATCGCCGAAGAGGGCATTTAAGGAAGGAGTCGAACATGATCGACGGCGTGAAGGTCAAGAAGCTCAAGGTGATCCCCGACGAGCGGGGCCGGCTCATGGAGATATTCCGGGCGGATGACGAATTCTTCGAGAAGTTCGGCCAGGTCTATGTGACGACGACCTATCCCGGCGTGGTCAAGGCCTGGCATAAGCACGAGAAGCAAGCTGACAACATGGCCTGTGTGGCGGGCATGGTCAAGCTGGCTCTTTATGACGCGCGGATCGGATCCTCCACGCGCGGCCAGATCGACCAGTTCTATATGGGCGTCCACAATCCGATCCTGATCCATATCCCCGCCGGGATCTACCACGGTTGGATGTGCGCAAGCGATACGGAATCGATCGTCGTCAACGCGCCGACCGAGATGTACGACTATAAGAACCCGGACGAGCAGCGCCTGGACCCTCACGGCGGTGAGATCCCCTACGACTGGAAGAGGAAAGACGGATAACTCATTTTGTCATTGCGATCGAGATGAGGCATGTTAAAGAATTCATTAGAATATTAAACCCCCTCCCCCCTGACGCAATTCAGGGGGATTGAAAGGTCGGACATGGCAATCTCCAAAAACGAAATTAAAAGGAAAAATCCAGCGGGGGATCAGGCGGAACGCGTTTTCGACGGCAAGACGATCCTCGTTACGGGCGGAGCCGGTTTCATCGGCAGCACCTTCGTCCGAATGATGTTGGCGCGATTTCCGAGTATTCGAATCATCAATCTCGATGCATTGACCTACGCCGGGAACCTGGACAATCTCCGCGATTTCTCCTGCGACCCGCGCCACGAATTCATCCAGGGAGATATTCGCACCAAGGATCTCGTCACCGGGATTTTCGAGAGGGTTCAGGGCGTGTTTCATTTTGCCGCTGAGACCCACGTCGATCGTTCGATTGTCGACGCCGGAGAGTTCGTGCTGACCGACGTCTTTGGAACTTACATTTTGTTGGAGGCGCTACGGCGATCTCCGCATATTGAGTTCTTTCTTCATATATCGACGGACGAAGTCTATGGCAGCCGCGATGAGGGCTTTTTCAAGGAGACCGATCCGCTTAACCCATCCTCCCCATATGCCGCCAGCAAGACGGGGGCCGACCGATTGGCTTACGCCTATCACGTAACCTACGGGGTTCCGATCATCATCGTCCGGCCCAGCAATAACTATGGCCCCTACCAATACCCCGAGAAGTTCATCCCTCTGTTCACGACGAACGCCCTCGAAGGAAAAGAGCTGCCGCTCTACGGAAAAGGACTGAACGTCCGCGACTGGCTTTTCGTCGAAGACAATTGCAGGGGGATCGAGCTTGTGGCCAGGCGGGGAGCGATCGGCGAAGCTTACAACATTGGGGCTAACGACGAATGGCGCAATATCGATGTGGCCCGGCGCATCCTGAAAATCCTTGGGAAAAAACGCGATCTGATCAAGTTCGTGCCCGATCGGCTCGGTCACGACCGGCGCTACGCGCTGAATTGCCGGAAGCTCCGCTCCTTGGGTTGGAAAACGGGGGTGGAGTTTGACGACGGTCTCGAACGGACCGTGACGTGGTATGTCGAGAACGAGGACTGGTGGCGGAAGATCAAAGAGCGCAGCGCTGACTTCAAGTCGTTCTACGGCGAATATTACAAAGACAGGAAATAATCCCCCAGCCCCCCTTTAGAAAAGGGGGATGAAGGCTTCTCCTAATCGCCGGAACCGGCGTTCTTCAGGACGATTCCCGCATCGTTCAACAATCCGGATCGAAGGAATTCGGCCATCTCCCGGATCCCTTCCTCAACGCTGATCTGCGCTTTAAATCCGAGCACCCGCGCGATCTTGTCGAATGAGACCTTGATGTCCCGCATGTCGCCGTCGAAGTGGAGATCCTTGTATTGCACCTCGAGGCCGGGGACGTATTTTCGGACAAGCCGGGCGATCTCGTCTTTCGAATAGTTCCCCTGAGCTGAGTTAAAAATTCAGGCCGTTATTCGGCCGGCCATGATCGCTCTGACGGCGTCGGTGATGATGTCGATCTGCTTTTCCTTCAGAGCCAAACCGGAGGGCAAATACAATCCCTGGCGGGCGATTCTCTCGGTGACGGGATAGCGTTCGCCCTTGAACAGGCCGCGTTCGTGGAAGACCGGCTGCTCGTGCAGTCCCAGGAAAAACGGCCGGGTCCCGATCTCTCTTTTCCCGAGTTCTTTCATCAGCATGTCCGCGTTCCAGCCCGTCGCCGGGTCGATCTCCAGGCAGTACATCCAATAGACCGTTTTCGCCCAGGGCATTTCGACCTGGCATTTGATTCCCTCGATGTCCGACAGCCGTTCCCGGTAATAGCTCCCCAGCCGACGTTTGATTTGAATGAATTCTTCGATCCGTTCCATCTGGGCGACGCCCAGGGCGGCCTGCAGGTTCGTCATGCGCAAGTTCTGGCCCAGCTCCGTGTGATAGAACCGGCGTTCGGGGCGGAAGCAGAGATTGCGGTATGAAGCGGCGCGTTTGGCCATTTCCGGGTCGGACGTGAGGACCATGCCTCCCTCCCCGGTGGTGATGATCTTGTTCGCGTAAAAAGACCAGGCGCTGATATGACCGAGCCCGCCGCATTTCCGCCCTTTATATTCGGCGCCGTGGACCTCGGCCGCGTCTTCGATGACCAGGAGGTTGTGTCGTTTCGCGATGTCGAGGAGGGGGTCCATGTCCACGGGATGGCCGTAAATGTGCACGGGCATGATCGCCCTGGACCTGGACGTGACGCGCGCTTCGATTTGGGCGACATCCATGTTCCAGGTCACGGGCTCCGCGTCGACGAGGACGGGCACGGCGCCGCGCCGGACGGCGGCCAGGGCGCAGGAGATGATCGTGAAGGATGGCATGATGATCTCGTCGCCGGGGCCGAGGCCCGCGGCGAATACCGCGGCCTCGAGGGCCGCCGTTCCGTTTGAGACTGCCACGCCGCGCTCGACGCCGATGAACGCGGCGAACTTTTTTTCGAATTCCTCGACGAACGGGCCGTCCGAAGATATCCAGCCCGACTCGATACAGCGGACCAGCAATTCCTTTTCGCGGCCGTCGAGCAGGGGTTGGTTGACAGGGATCATTCCGGCCGTCTTTTTCGACCCTCAAAACGGCCTTTATCAAAACCCTCAATAAATGGGCCGTTCTTGACTTCGACGAGGGTCGCCTCTTCGAGGACTTCGACGCCGTGGCCGGCCCCGGCCAGGAGGATGATGTCGCCGGCCGCGAGCTCCCGGCTTTCGATATATATTTGATCGAACGAATAAAAGTCGATTCGAACCTTGCCGCTTTTGATAAACAAGACTTCCTGGGTCCCGATCGTGTGGCGTTCCACGGGATTATGGACGTGAGGGATGACGCGGTACCCGACGGGTCGGGTCATGTGACCGAGCTGCAGCGAAAAATCGTTCGGCGTAAGGAAATCGATCCCTTCTTTACGATATTCCTTGCCGATGATCAGGGCGATAAGAACTCCGTTATAGAGGATCTTTTCAATCATATGAATTTTTCTGTTTGGATACTCTTGCCCACGCTTATGATTAGTACTCTTGCAACCACGATATATCTGCCGGGGTCAATTTCTCGGAAAATTATTCTTTTCGACGATTTTTTTTCCTGTTCCGGGAGAAGGGAGGCCGTCTCGTTCCAAATCATAATCGACCATGATTTTCACGAGGTCTTTAAACGTGATTTTCGGCGACCACTTCAATTCTTTCTTCGCCTTTGTGATGTCCGCCCGGAGCTCTTCCACCTCCGTGGGACGCAGGTAATGAGGATCGATAATGATGTATTCCCTCCAGTCCATGTCCATGTAGCCGAACGCTTCCTCTAGGAATTCCCTGACGGAGTGCGTTTCGCCCGTGCCGATGACATAATCGTCCGGCCGCTCCTGCTGGAGAATGAGCCACATGGCCTCGACGAATTCGGGGGCGTATCCCCAGTCCCGCCGGGCTTCGAGGTTGCCCATGTAAAGCTTTTTTTCCTTCTTGGCGATGATGTCCGCCAGCCCGCGGGTGATTTTCCGGGTCACGAACGTTTCCCCCCGCCGCGGCGACTCATGGTTGAACAGGATTCCGTTGCTGGCGTAGAGGCCGTAACCGTCCCGGTAATTCCTGGCCATCCAGTAGGCATAGACTTTGGCGGCGGCATAAGGGCTTCTCGGATGGAAGGGCGTACTTTCATTTTGAGGGGCCGGGGCGCTTCCGAACAATTCGCTGCTCGAGGCCTGGTAGAATTTCGTCCGGATTCCGCTTCTTCGGACGGATTCGAGAATTCTCGTGGTCCCGAGTCCGGTGATGTCTCCCGTGTATTCCGCCAGGTCGAAGCTCACCCGAACGTGGCTTTGGGCTCCCAGATGATAGATCTCGTCCGGCTTGATATTGTAGATGAGGTCCGTGAGCTGAGAAGAGTCGGACAAGTCCCCGTAATGAAGGAACAGCTTCGTACCGGGCAGGTGGGGATCCCGGTACAAATGGTCGATCCGGCTTCGGTTAAAGGAGCTTGATCGCCGCACGAGGCCGTGGATTTCGTATCCTTTGGAGAGAAGGGAATCGGCCAGGTAAGAGCCGTCCTGTCCGGTGATGCCGGTGACAAGGGCTTTTTTAGAACTGCTCATCGTGGCGTGCTCCTTCGACGGCGGCCGGGGCCCCGGGCTTTGCCCGGGGGTCCACTTCTGCCGTACTCGCCCGTGGATATAAGCCACGGGCGAGTGGCGAGCCGAAGGCTCGTCCCTTGACTGCCGCTCTTTTATGAAAAGGCAATAATCTCAACAATTTTTAAGCCTATTCTATTGAATCGACGGGGTTGCGTCAAGGTTTTTGGGAATCCTCCCCATCAGACTTTTTCGCGCCAATAATTCAAGAGGTCCTTGAAGGTCTGTTCCAGCGGGATCTTGGGTTTCCAGCCGGTGAGTTTGGCGAATTTGCGGCAATCCGAGAGCAGGATGGGGACGTCCGAGGGCCGCAGCCGGTCGGGGTCCACCTTGACTTTGACCTTGACCGGGCTCTGGGCGAGCAGCATGTCGAGCATGTCTTTCATGGCCATCGCTTTTCCCGTGCCGACGTTATAGACTTCTCCGTCCTCGCCCTTTTCGGCGGCCAGCCAATAGGCCCGGACGATATCGCGCACGTCCGTGAAGTCTCGCTTGGCCTCCAGGTTCCCGACATGGATGACCGGCTCTTTCAGGCCTTTCTCGATCTCGGCGATCTGTTTGGCAAAGTTCGACGTGACGAAGACGTCGCCTCGACGCGGTCCCGTATGATTGAACCCCCGCGTCCGGACGGTCCTCATCCCGTAGCTCTTAAAATATTGATAGGCCAGGAGACCCTGGGCGGCTTTGCTGACGGCATAGGGGCTCAGGGGCCTCAAGGGATTCGTCTCTTTCATCGGGATCTCTTCGGGAAAGACCTGGCCGTATTCCTCGCTCGATCCGGCGACGAGGATCTTAGGGTTGGCCTTGATGCTCAAAAGGGCCTCGAAAAGATTGATCTGGCCGATGGCGTTGATGGCGAACGTCTCGGCCGGGAGCTTCCAGGAGGCCGGAACATAGCTCTGGGCGGCCAGGTGGAAGATCCGGTCGGGCTTGACGGCGGCGAACGCTTTTTTCAGCGAGACCATGTCCTTGAGATCGGCCTCGCACAGTTCCAGCTTGTCGAGAATGTTGACGATGTTGTCCTTCCGGCTCCGCCATCGGATGATGCCGAAAACGCGGACGCCGGGGTGGTTCGCCAGGATATATTCGGCCAGATGGCTGCCGGCGAAACCCGTGATGCCCGTGATCAAGACGCGCATAGGACCTCCTCGGCAATTTTCCTTGAAAAACAGGGACATGAACCGAATCGCGGAATTTGGGACGGGCCCCTGCTCATATCAGATATTCAGCTCGAGCTGCCGTTCCTGGGCGCCCTTGCGCTCCCTTTCGATCGTCTTCAACATCTCCGGCGTCACGTCGCCCGTGATGTAATTCCCGTCGAAGCACGCGGCGCAGAAGTTCTTGAGCTTCTTGTTCTCCATGCGCACGGCCTTTTTGAGGTTGTCGAGGGTCTGGTAGATGACCTTGTCCGCGCCGATTTTCTTGGCGATCTGGGCGAAATCGGAGTCCCGGGCGACGAACTCGGTCCGCGTCTGCATGTCAATCCCGTAGACGCAGGGAAAGCGGAGCGGCGGCGAGTAGGCCGCGAAATAGACGTGACGGGCGCCGCAATCCCGGACCATCTGGACGATGGCGCGCGAGGTGTTGCCGCGGACGATGCTGTCGTCGACGAGGAGAACGTCATTGTCCTTGAACTCATCCGCGATGGGATTGAGCTTCATCCGGACCGAGCTTTTCCGCTCGTCGTCGGCGGGCATGATGAACGTCCGGCCGATGTAGCGGTTCTTGACCAGGGCCTCCCGGTATTTCAGGTCGAGCGCCCGGGCGATCTCGATGGCCGCGTCGCGCGCGGAATCGGGGACCGGCACGACGACGTCGATGGGAAGCCCGAGTTTTTTGATTTCGCGGGCGAGCAGTCGGCCGAGGTTGATCCGGCAGCGGTAGACGTTGACCTCGTCGATGATCGAGTCGGGCCGGGCGAAATAGACCCATTCGAAGAGGCAGGGCGAGTGGGGACAATGGGCGATCTGCTTCGAGTGGAAATTACGGTCTTTGTCGATGAAGATCGCCTGCCCGGCTTCGACGTTCTTGATGTCGCCGAAATTCATGATATTGAGCGAAACGCTCTCCGAGCCGATGGCGTACGAGGGAATGAGGCCGTCGCGGCGGACGCCCCAGACGAGGGGCTTGATGCCGAAGGGATCGCGGAAGGCGACCATGCCGAGATCGGCGATGTAGGCCACGACGGAAAAGCTGCCCACGACTTTTTTATAAACGCCCGCCACCGCTTTGAAGATGTGCTCCGGGCGGAGCTCCCGGACCTTCTGGCTCGCGAGCTCCTGGGCGAAGACGTTGAGGATGCTCTCGACGTCGTTGTCCGAGTTGAGGAGGCGGTGGTATTTTTCCGAGAGGAGCTTTTTGAGCTCGGTGTAATTCACCACGTTGCCGTTGTGGGCCATGATGATCCCGAAAGGGGAGTTGACCTGGAAGGGCTGGGCGTCCTCGCCCAAGCCCCCGCCGATCGTCGGATAGCGGGTGTGGCCGAGGCCGATATTGCCCCGGAGGCGTTTGGCGTGCTCGGCCGTGAAAATGTCGCGGACCAAGCCGTTGCCTTTTTTCGTATGGAAGCGGCCGTCGTAGGTGATGATGCCGGCCGAATCCTGGCCGCGGTGCTGGATGGCGAGCAGCCCTTGATAGAGTTCGTGGAAGACCTCGCTGTTGCTATAGAGTCCTAATACGCCGCACATGATGGAACCCGGTTTCAATTATAATATGTTTTGCCTTCTTAAAAAAGAAAAAAAACGGGGAGAGACGGCGGGGGGCATTTGCTAAATTTCGCCCCTCCAAATAAAATATCCATGGAGCCAGGGAATTCGCGGGCGTCCGCCGTCGCACGTCCGCGGGTTCCGCGAAAGGAGCCGGCCGCATGAAACTCTTCGTTCCGGGACGCATTTGCCTCTTCGGCGAGCATTCGGACTGGGCGGGCGGCTACCGCCGCATGAACGCAGACATCGAGAAGGGCTATACGCTGATTTGCGGGACGAACCAAGGCCTTTATGCCGAAGTCGAATCCCATCCCAACGCTCTGGTCCTGAGCTCCGTCACGCCGGCGGGCGAAAAAATCGGCCCCGCCGAAATCCCCATGGAGCTCAACGCGCTCTATAAAGAAGCGCAGAAAGGCGGGTTCTGGAGCTATATATGCGGTGTGGCCTATCAGGTGCTGACGAATTATCGCGTCCGCGGCCTCGTCATCGACAACTACAAAACCGACCTGCCGATCAAAAAAGGCCTTTCGTCGAGCGCCGCGGTCTGCGTCCTGACCGTTCGCGCCTTCAATCGCGTCTATGATCTCAAGTTGACGGTGCGCGGCGAAATGGAATTGGCTTACCAGGGCGAGATCACGACGCCGTCGCGCTGCGGCCGGATGGACCAGGGCTGCGCCTTCGGCAACCGGCCGGTCCTCATGGTTTTTGACGGCGATCGCCTCGACACGAAGGAACTCCAGGCCGGCCGGGACATGCCTATCGTCATCGTCGATCTCAAAGCGCGGAAAGATACCGTCGAAATCTTGAACCGCCTCAACCGCTGTTATCCCGTCGCCGAGACCGAGGCCGAGCGCGGCGTTCACGATCTCCTCGGCCCCATCAACAAAAAGGTCGTCCACCAGGCGATCGAAAGCCTCGAAAAGGCCGACGCCGCGTCTTTCGGCCGACTCATGATCCAAGCCCAGAAAAATTTCGACCGGTACGCCGCGCCGCTTTGTCCGGAAGAGCTGACGGCCCCGGTCCTTCATCGCGTCCTCGGTTATGAGCCGCTCGAGCCCCTCGTCTATGGAGGCAAGGGCGTCGGCTCCCAGGGAGACGGAACGGCGCAGCTCCTGGCCAGGAGCCCCGAGGCGCGGGACGAAATCATCCGGATCATCGAGAGCGAGCTTCATTTGCCGTGTTACAGGCTCGACCTGTCGACCGGCCCGAAAGTCAGGAAAGCGGTCATCCCGGCCGCCGGGTTCGGGACCCGGCTTTTCCCGGCGACGAAAGCCGCCAAAAAAGAGCTGTTTCCAATCGTCGACCGCGACGGCATCGCCAAGCCGGCCATCCTCCTGATCGTCGAAGAGGCCCTCGCCGCGGGCATCGAAGAGGTCGTCATCATCGTCCAGGAGCACGACCTCAGGGATTTTCAGGCGCTCTTCAATGAGCGGATCACGATCGAGAACTTCAACAAGCTGTCGCGCCCTTTTCAGGAATACGCGGAGCGCATTCTGGATATGGGGCGGCGGGTGAAGTTCGCCGTCCAAACGACGCAGGAAGGATTCGGCCACGCCGTTCATGCGGCCCGGACCGCCGTCGGCGACGAACCGTTCTTGCTGATGCTCGGCGACCACATCTACCGCTCGGATGGACCGCGGTCCTGCGCCGCTCAATTGCTCGCGGCCTTCCAAAAATACGGCGTCAGCATCCTCGGCGTCCGCCGAACCCCGGAAGAGGCCATCGCGAATTTCGGCACCGTCACCGGCGTTTGGACAGAGGAACTCCATCTCCTCAACGTCAACGAATTTGCCGAGAAGCCGACGATCGATTACGCGCGCACGAACCTGCGCGTTCCCGGGCTGCCCGAGGGAGAATATCTGACGGTCTTCGGCCAGTACGTCATCAAGCCGGAGATTTTCGAAATCCTGGCCGAGAACATCGCCAACAATGTCCGCGAGCGCGGGGAGTTCCAATTGACGAGCGCCCTCGACCGCCTGCGCCGGACCGACGGGTTCATGGGCCTGGTCATGGACGGGACGCGTTTCGATATCGGCCTGCCGGATTCTTACCTGGAAACCCTTCAGGCCTTCAGGAAGACTTGACGAGCGGTTGATATGCCCCGTGGCTTGCCACGGGGAACCGCTCGTAGAGGGATCCAAGGGGGAGCCGCCCCCTTGGTCGCAGTCCTATGCGGAGCATAGGGCGAGAAGGGGAGGCAGGGCTGCCGGGTCTTCCCGGCGCCCGTTGGAAGGGGTCTTCCCCTCCAAGTTGAAAGCCGGGCCTATTTTTTTTCGTTTTCTCTTTCGAGCGCCTTGATCAATTCCTCGGGCGAACAAACGGCCGTGCCGATCTTGCCGACCACGACGCCCGCGGCCGCGTTGGCCATGGCCGCCGCTTCCCGGATCGTCGCTCCCGAGACGAGGGCCAGCGCCGCCGTGGCGATGACGGTGTCGCCCGCGCCCGTGACGTCGAAGACCTCGCGGGCGAGGGTCGGGATGTGGAGGGGCTTTTTGCCCTTCTCGAAAATGGACATGCCCTGCTCGCCGCGTTTGATGATGAGGTAGCGGCTCTTCGTCCGGGCCAGAATCTCGCGTCCCGCGCGCTCGATGTCCGTATCCGAATGGCACGGATGCAGGACGATGAGTTCGGCCTCGTGGTGGTTGGGCGAGATGAAGGTCACGGGCGAGTAGAAGGCGAAATTCTCGACTTTCGGATCGACGAAGACCGGGATTTTCCGCGCCCGGGCGAACGGCAGGACGCGCTCCATCAGGGTCCGCGTCACGATGCCCTTGTTGTAATCCGAGACGACGATCCCGTCGAAATTCTCCTTCTCGATGAAGCGGACGATCCGGTCCTCGATCCCAGGGGAGACGGGTTTCTTCTTCTCCTGGTCCACGCGGACGACCTGCTGGTGATGGGCGATGATGCGCATCTTGACCGTCGTCGGCCGCGCGGCGTCGACGAAGATCCCGCGGTTTTCTCCGGCGCGCCGCTTGATCCAGGCTCCTTCATCGTCGGCGCCCACGATCCCCACGAGCAGGGGGGACGCGCCCAGGCTTTCGAGATTCTGGCCGACGTTCCCGGCGCCGCCCAGGCAGGACGTGCTCTTGCGGACTTCGACGACGGGGACGGGGGCCTCCGGCGATATGCGCGAAACGTCGCCCCAGATATATCGGTCGAGCATGAGATCGCCGAGGACGATCATTCGCCGGCCCTTGAATTTACGGATCAGGCGCCGCGTTTTTTGCGTATCCATTGAGAGCGTGGCCATCGGCTTTCCTTTTGATAAGTTCATGTCAGTGATAAACGGGGTTGGAGATGATCCACGGCACGCCGGGATCGAGGGGCGTCCGTTCGCGGAGATACACTTCGGCGCGATAGGCGCCGGGCCCGGCGAGCGGCAGCGTCACGTCGTTTTCGCGGGTCCGATGGATAACCTTACCGTCATGAATGATAACCGTTTCGTGAGCGAAAGAAAAGGGCGCGGTGAGGCGGAGGGAAGCGCCTTCGAGGCCGAACCGGAAGCCGCGCGCGTCGGCGGCGGCGTCCACCGCGCTGTAGAACCCGCCGCGGCGCAGCGCGTCAAAGAGCTGCCGGCGGGCGGCGTCGAAGTCGGACGAACGGGGCTGATCGAGCAGGACATGCAGGTGAAAAACCTGGAATATGGCGCTGTAAAAAAAATGGGCGTCGGTGCTGTAAAAGCCCAGGGCCTGATGGCGGGCGAGAAGCTGATCCCACTTGCGCAGCGCTTTTTCCGGCGGGACGATCATCTTCATCAGGGCGAACGCCGGCTTGACGGCTAACGCGGGATAATAAGGCAGCGAGTGGAGAATATGGCTCTTGACCATGCTGTCCGCGTCGAGGATCTCCAACCCCGCGTATTCAAAAATCTGCCCCCAGGACCAGCTTGTTTTTGCATAGGGATGGGCGATGACGGTGAAGCCGCCCAGCGCGGCGACTTCGCGGGCCGCGGCTTCCGCGTCCGAGGAAATCCTCACCGAGTCGGCGGGCCGGTCGAACCCGAGGGCGACGAGATGTCCGCGGTTGGACGAAATCTCGGAGCCCGCCAGCACGAGAACTCCGCTCTTCCAGCCCTGGGCGTCGAGGGAACGGAAGTTCGGCTTGCCGTGGTCGGTGAAAATGATGAAGTCCAGGCCGGCGTCGGCGGCGACCCGGGCGATTTGATCGACGGTCTTCCGGCCGTCCGAGAAGCGCGAATGCATGTGGTAGGCGCCCACATATTCAAAGAGGGAGGGTTTGGACGCCTCCGCCAGGGCGGGCAGGGGGGCCGATTGGTAGCGCTTGTAGGCGACGATCTGCCAGCCCATCCAGATCATATAGACGAGCAGCGCAGCCAGGATGACGCGGCCGATCGTTTTTCTAATCTTCATTTTTTATTCTCGCCAGGGCGAACGGCATAGTGACGATGAACAGCAGGAGCGTCAAGACTTCCGAATCGCCGAAGTTGTATTCGAAAAACCCGGCCACGAAGAACGCCGCCAGTGCCGCCAGGGCGCCGGCCGCCGGCGCTCGATAGTCGGCGTCTTTTTCTTTGACCAGTTTAATCAAGGCGATGAAGGCCATCGCGATAAACGCCAGCCAAGCCAGGAGCGCGGGGATTCCCCGTTCGGCCGCGATCTGAAGGAGATTATTGTGGAGATGGACGTTTTTCTTGGCCAGCTCGTCGAGGCCGTACTTGGACTCTTGAAAGACCATGTCCACGGTTTTGGGCCCCGTTCCATGCAGAGGATAGTCCTTGATGATCTTGATCCCGGCCCGGAAATATTCGACACGGGCCATGTTGGAGAATTCCGTGCTGCTGAAGATACTCAGCGCGCGGTCTTTGATCGGCCGCGGACTGGCGAAAAAGACAAGCCCGCCGATGACGGGGACGAGGACGAGCGCTTTGGGCTTCCAGAGGAAAAGGATGACGCACAGCGCCACCGCCAGGCCGATCCATGCGCTTCGGGTCATGGTCAGGACGAGGGCCACTCCGGAAAGGACGAGAGCGAGGCCCCACAAAATCCTCGTCTTGTCCCGCCGGAAGAAGATCATGCCCAGGGCGAACGAGCCGAAGAGAACAAGCAGTCCGGCCTGGGTCATGTAGTGGCCCATGAAACCCTTCACCCGCTCGCCGGGATAGGCTTTGAGGAAATAATAGCCGATGGCGTAAGCGGAGTTGATGAATCCCGAGCCGAGGAGCGCGGCGGACAGGAAGGACATCTCTTTTTTGCGCTTGAGGGCGGTATAAACGATGGGCACGAGGAGAAAGAGAACGAGCTTCCGATCGTCCTTGAAGCTGATTCCGGGATTGACCGAGAGCGCGCACGAGAGGAGCGACAGGGCCGCGTAGACGAGGAGCAGCCAGAAAAAATCGGGGAAAGCGAAGCGGATTTTTTTTTGGCCGAGAAGGACGACCCAGCCGATCAATCCGAGGGCCAAAAAGATCTGGACGACAGAGATCGAGATCTGCGAAAAGAGGAGGCCGAGGGCGAGCGAGAGGAGGAGAAGGACTTCCGCCAGGCTTTGGCCGTCGGTGAACGCGCTCAATGAAGATTTCATCCGGGGTATTATATCACAACAAAAACGGCCGGCAGGCCGCAAAAACTTCCTCCGGCGTGATGCCGAGCAGGCAGCGGAAGTCGCCGGTGAGGCATTCCCGCTGCCGGCACGGCCGGCAGGCGAGGTCTTTTTGGAGCAGGACGGTCCGGCCGCCGTCCTTGCGCCACGGGGCGAAATGAGCGGGCAGCGTCGGGCCGAAATATGCCACGATCGGCGTCGGCGTGGAAGCGGCGATGTGCATCGGGCCGCTGTCCGGCCCGACGAAGAGCGCGGCGCGGCCGATCATGACCCTGGTTTCCGCGAGGTTCAGCCGGCCGGCGAAAGGGACGGCGGCCGCCTTGGCCGTTTTGAGAATTTCGGTTTCGGCCGTTTTATCGCCGTCCGCGCCGATGAGAGCGACCCTGACGCCCGTGATGCGCGCCAGAAGATCGATTAGCTTCGCGATATTTCCGGGACCCCAGTCCCGGAACCGGTTGCCGGCGCCGATGTGAAGCGCGATGAGCTTCGCCGCCCCGGCGCCGACCTCGCGCAGGAGGCGGCTCACGCGCTCGATTTCCTCAGGTCTCGGCTCCGGGATGAAGAGAGGCGGGATGTCGGCGTCGTCAAATTTTGCGCCCAGCGCGCGCACGAGATTGGCGTGGTTTATCACGCTGTGGATCGGGCTGTTTTCGCCCCGGCGGGAGATCCGGATATCGTAAAGGAAACTCTTGTTTTTGACGGCGTAGCCGATTTTGAGCTTCGCTCCGCTCCAGAACGTGATCCAGGACGCCCGGGGCCCGCCGTGAAAATCCAGGATGACGTCGTATTTTTCCTTCCGGATTTCGCGGATGAGCCGGACGACGTCCTTGATTTTTTGCTTGGCGGGGATGGCGATGGTCCTCTCGATGCCGGGATTCCCGTCCACGAGCCGGCGGAAGGGCTCTTCTACGAGATAATGCAGGGAGGCGCCCGGAAAGTGTTTTTTCAGAAGGGCCACGGCGGGCGTCGTCATGACGACGTCGCCGATGCGCCGGAGGCGGATAAGCAGGATTTTTGCGGGGGTCAAACCTGTCGTCAGTTCTTGACCGGACGATCGGGCTCGATCGTGGCCTCTTCGATCAGCATGACGGGGATCTCGTCTTTGATCGCGTAGACGCGGTGGCATTTCACGCATTTCAGGCCTTTCCCGTCCGCGGTGAGCTTGACGTCCGTCTTGCATTGGGGACAGGCCAGGATTTCGAGAAGCAGGGGATCAAGCGCCATGTCGGCTCTCCTCCGTCCTATTTCCCTTTTTCCGAAGGGGAAGCATAAGGACGTGACTTCGTTTCTCGTGTAGAATATATCACATCCTCCCTCCCGTCAACCCTGGCCGGCGGTTCCCCGGCCGCCTTGACGAGCGGCGAATATGCCCCGCAGCTTGCCGCGGGGAACCACTCGTAGAGGGATCCAAGGGGGAGCCGCCCCCTTGGTCGCGGTCCTATGCGGAGCATAGGGCGAGAAGGGGGGCAGGGCGACCGGGTCTTCCCGGTGCCCGTTGGAGGGGGAACGCGAAGCGGTCCCCCCCAAAGTTGACTTCGCCGTTCGTCCCGTGGTAGAACGGGCTTAATTTCAGGATACGACAGGTTTCCATGCTCATCACGTTTTTCGGCGCCTACGATCCGGCTTATCCACGGAATGCCGTCATCCGCAAGGGACTGCGATTGAACGGCGTGGACGTGCGGGAATGCCGCGTGGCGCAGAAATTCAAGTTCTGGGCGCGTTACCCTCTCCTTCTTTGCCGCTGGCGTCGCCTGCCGGATTTTCTTTTCGTCCCAGAGTTCTGCCAGAAAGACGTGCCGCTCGCCGCGTTCATGGGCTTGCTGACGGCGAGACCCGTGATCTTCGATCCGCTCGCCGCGCGCTACGAGACCAAGATCGTCGATTGGAAATGGAAGCCGGCGGACTCGCCCGCGGCGTGGTGGAATAGCCGGATCGACAGGGCGGCGTTTGCCGCGGCCGGGCTCGTCCTGGCCGACACAGAGGCGCACAAATCCTACTATTGCGAGACGTACGGCTTGAGGCGAGACAAGGTCGAGGTCCTGCCGCTCGGATACGACGACGGGCTTTTCAAACCGAGGGACTGGCGCGCGGACGCGGCGGCCGGAAGATCCGGCGGCTCGTTCGAGGTCTTGTTTTACGGGTCGTTCCTGCCGCTCCACGGCGCGGACGCGATCATCGGGGCGGCCCGAATCCTGGCCGCCAAGGATCCGTCCGTTCGTTTCAAGCTCGTCGGTTCGGGCCGGACGTTGGCCGACGTCCGCGGGGCCGCGGCGGCCGCGGCGTTGAACAACGTCGAGTTCATCGGATGGATGCCGGCCCGGGAGCTTCCGAAAATCATCGGGGCCGCGGACGTTTGCCTGGGCATTTTCGGGCGCACGGAAAAGGCCGGGCGCGTCGTCCCGCACAAGATCTTTCAATCCATGGGCATGGGCAAGCCCATCATCACGGCCCGGACGCCGGCCGTCGAGGAATTTTTCGAGCACGGGAAAAATATCTATTTCTGCGATGACCCCCTCGCGGAGTCTCTGGCCGAGGCCGTTCTTGCCCTCAAACAGGACGCGACCTTTCGGAACGGCATCGCCCGGCGCGGGCATGAGTTGGTCACGGAGAACTATTCTCCAAGGGCCATCGGCCGCCGCCTGCTCGAAATATCCGCGAAGCATTTTGGATCGGGACGACGACCATGACATCGCCGCGCCGCTCCGTTCCCCGCGAGGACGCGCGAATATTGAGCCTGCCGCCTTATAAAGGCGAGATCGCCGCGGCCTATGCGAGGCCCGAAGTTCTGGCCCTTCTTGCCGATCCGCGAAAGCTCTTGGACGCGCCCGCGGCGGAGATCCTGCTCGATAGCCGGAACCGTGTGGGCGCGGTGACGATCGCGGTCGGCGCGGCCGCGGCCAAAGAGGTCGTGGTCAAGGAATATTTTTCACGGGGGATCAAGAAGCTCATCAGCTTCTTCGGTCCGTCCAAGGCCGAGAAGGCATGGCGGGGCGCGCTCGCCCTCAAGGACGCGGGTTTTGAAACGCCTTTCCCCGTCGCCTTTCTCGAAAAACGCGACCGCGGCTTCGTCGACAAAAGCTTTTTCATCGCCGAGCGGATCATCGGCGCGCGCGAAATCCGGCATCTTTTCAGGGAGCTTTCCGCGGAGGACCTCAGGCCGCTCCTGGCCGCTCTCGCCCGCGTGCTTTTCCGTCTTCATGAGAAAGGGATCTATCACCTGGATCTCTCGGACGGCAATATCCTCGTCGAAGGCGGGGCCGGCGATGCGCATTTCTATTTTCTCGACACGAACCGCGTCCGCCGGCGCGGGAAGATCGGCGCGGCGGGCCGGGCGAAGAACCTCGTCCGCCTTGGAGTGCCGGCGGCCCTCCGGATGGATTTCCTGAATTCGTATGCCGCGGCCGCCGATCGCCCTCTTCGCAAATCCTTCGTCTTCTGGTATAAACTGTCGAAGAGCACGTTCTCGGCCCGGCTCCGGTTCAAAAAAGCGCTGCGCCTAAGAGCCCTGGCCAAGAAGCTGAAACTGCAATAGATTTCCAAGGAGAAGCGCTCGGAATCCCCGGCGGGACTCGTGCTCGACGGCGGCCGGGGCCCCGGGCTTTACCCGGGGGTCCACTTCCGCCGTACTCGCCCGTGGATATAAGCCACGGGCGAGTGGCGAGCCGAAGGCTCGTCCCTTGACCGGCACTGATCGGATGACATACAAATTCGAGTGGAACGAGTTCGCGGACCAGCCGCACAACGTCGCGCCGCGCTCCGAACGGACCCGCCACCATTTCCGTCATTGGCGGACCTACGTGTCCATGGCCTGGGCCGACATCCTGTCCGGCGTTCCCAGCCTGTTCCTTTACCGCCGCTACCGGAAAAGGATGTACCGCCGCCCCGTGAAAATCGGCCGGGACATGTTCGCCGTCTCCGTTTCTCCCCAGGCCGGACGGAACGAAGACGTCGTCGCGCTCTTGCGGGAGACGGGCGTCCGCGAAACGCTCATCCGCATCCCGTCTTGGGAAAAGGAAAACCTCGAGGCCTACGCGAAGTTCGCCGGACTTCTCCGCGCCCGGGACATCGGCCTGACCGTCGCCCTGCTGCAGCGGCGCGAGGACGTCTTCGAGCCGGCGTCCTGGAGGCGTTTTTTGGAGGACGTCTTCGCCCGTTTCCGGGCCTTTTCTCCGTTCTATGAGATCGGGCACGCCTGGAACCGGACGAAATGGGGAGTCTGGGATTATACGGAATATCTGAAATTGGCCCGGCCCGCTTTCGCACTCCGCGAAAAATACGGCGTGAAGCTCGTCGGCCCGGCCGTGATCGATTTCGAGTTCCATCTCTATCCGCCGACGCTCCGCGCCCTTCCGTTCGATAAAGTGAGCTCGCTTCTGTATGTGGACCGCATGGGAGCGCCCGAGAACGCCCAGTTCGGCTGGACCACGGCCATGAAGGTCGCTTTGCTCAAGGCGGTGGCGGACGGCTCCGCGCCCAAACCGCGCGGCTGCTGGATCACGGAAACCAACTGGCCGCTCCGGGGAACCGGAAAATATTCGCCCGCGTCGGGAACGCCGAATGTCACGGAAGAGGAGCAGGCGGATTATCTGGTGCGTTTCTATGTCCTCTGCCTGGCTGGCGGGATGATCGAGCGGGTTTTCTGGTGGCAGCTCGTCGCCCCCGGCTACGGTCTCGTGGACAGCCGGGAGACGGCCTGGCGGCGGCGGCCGAGTTTTTTCGCTCTCAAAACGATGGTCGGGATCCTTTCCGGCGGATCGTTCACGAAAAAGGCCGGCTGTCCCGGCCGGCGCGGAGCGGAGATCTTTCATTTCGAAAAAGACGGAAATAAATTGGCCGTGTGCTGGACGAACGGCCCTCCGTTCGAACATGAGTTCGCCGATCCTGTGTCCGGGATCGTGGGGCGGGACGGAAGCGCCTTGGAGGCCCGGGGCAACCGGGTCGGAATCGAGGGGAGCCCGAAATATGTCTTCTTCAAATCATGACGGCCCAGGCTCGAAATTCACCGCGCAGGGCGTCCGCGAATACGAGCGCCGGCGCTACCGCGGGATCGACCAGCGGATCGTCCACGCCCGGGAAGTCCGCCTGATCAAAAAATTCATCGCGATCGTTCGAAAGACCGGAAACGGGAAAGCGCTCGGCCCCTTCCTGGATATGCCGTGCGGCTACGGCCGGTTCACGGAATTGTTGCGTTCGGGCGGGGCGGCCCTCGTCGACGGCGATCTGTCCCAGGAGATGGTCCGGCGGGCCGGAGCGAAAAGTGGAATCCCGGGCGTCGTGGCGAACGCGAAACAGGGATTGCCTTTTAAAAACGGCGTTTTCGGGATCGTCTTTTCGATCCGGTTCTTCCATCACCTCCACGACCCGGAGGACCGGGACGCCGTGCTTCGCGAGTTTTCCCGCGTGTCGTCCGGATGGGTCGTCATATCATTTTATCGGATGAACGGCTTCCATCGGCTCCAGCGCAAGATCCGGAGGATGTTGAACAAGAGCCGGACGAACATCCGGATGATCGAGCGCGGGCGGTTCGAACAGGAGGCGAAAGCGGCGGGTTTGACTCCCGTCAGCGTGAAACCTCTTTTTCGCGGCCTCCACGCCTATCACCTGGCCCTGCTGAAGAAATAAAAAATAGGGAAGGAAAGAGGAAGGCACAAGTCTCGATTCCCGGATTCCATGAGCCCCTGGCGGGGCCGCGATAGCACGCCCCCTCGACGGCGGACGGGGCTCCGGGCTTTGCCCGGGGATCCACTTCCGCCGTACTCGCCCGTGGATATAAGCTACGGGCGAGTGGTGAGCCGAAGGCTCGACCCTTGATTTCCGCCGCGAAGGCTCGTCCCTTGATGAATCAGAATTTGATCTTGACGCCGAACCGCAACGAGATGCCGGAGAAATCGACCGTGGCTTCGCGCACGTTTTCGATGTAGGCGTCCGAAGGCTTTTGGTTGCTGATGAAGAGAAACGGGGAAAACGACTTGCCGGATTCGCGATAATCGTAAGCGTAGAGCTTGCCGGTTTCCGTGATCGGGTCCGACAATCCGGTGATGAGATATGTCCCCGTACCCTCGAACGCTTTGAGCGGAGCGTATTGTCCGAGGGCCTCGAACACGAGCGCGATATTGTCGGCGATGGCCCATTCGTAGCCCAGGCCGCCGATCCAGCCGAGGCCCTGAGAGGTGGCGTCTCCCCGCCACTCCCAGAAGAAATTTTCGTTTTGATAGCGGTAATAGTATCCGCATTTGGCGAAATAGAAGGCGACGCCGAACTTGATGTAAAAGGAGTCCGTGGGATAGAGGACGATCGCCAGTTTCACCGGAACGGCTTGGAATTGGGGCTTTGTCATGAACGTCGCTGCGGCCGTGCCCAGGGAGTACGAGACCGTGGAGTTTTTCGCCGTGTTGAAAAAGTCCACGCCGGCCGTGAGGTGAATGCGTTGGGAAAGGTAAACGGCGACTTCGCCGCCGAAAATATAGCTCAGATGCGCGGGGGTCACTTTCGTATCGCCGGCAGCTCCGGATTGCGTCCCTTTGTAATCGGCCAGGGTTTGCGCTCCGGCGTTGAGATCGCCGCCGAGGGCGTAGTTCGCGCCGGCCGAAAGCGTGACGGCCCAAAGCCAGGCAGGCGGCTCTCCGCCGGTTTCCTCCGGCGGCGTCTCCTGGACCACGACGTCCGTTCTTTGGGGCTGTTCGATGTTCTTTTTTACGGGGACCTCGACGATCTGGGGCTTGCGCTCCGTTATCGGGGTTTCTCCGAGCGGAAGGACCAGGCTTTCGTGGACATATCCAGAAGCCGCGCCGCTCTCGTCCGGCTCGAGCTTGACCAGATAAAATTCTCCTTCCTTGCGGATGGATTCGAGGATAGCGCCCTCGGGGATCTGGCGGATGATGGCGCTGCTGATCGACGGCTTGAGCCGGATATTGGCCAGCTCGGCCATGACCTTCAATTTCAAGGGAGCGGCGGAAAAGGCCCTCGTCCCCGCGAGCAAGACCAGGGCCGCAAGGAAGCCGAATGACAGGCCGAGGTTCTTTTTCATGGGACGCCCTTTTTTCATTCCGGATTATAGCATGAAAAACGAAAGAGACAATACCCTGAGTTACGGCCGGATGTCACCTGCGGCCTCCCCCCGAGACACGGATGACTCCGGGGAGGAAGAATTTGAGGCCGGCCGAGATTTGGAAAAACGAAGGGTGGATATGCAGGGCGGTCGTCCTCTGCCCGGCCAGCTGCGCCGATTCGCGGCTGAAAATATTTTGACCCAGGTCGTCAACCACGCCATCCGTCCATGTCCAGCGGAGCGTTCTCGCCGGGCAGTAAAAATAGCGCGCTTCGGCCGTGAGGGCCAGGGTTTCACCGATCTTGACGTCGAACCCGCCGCCGATGTCGGCCCCGAACGACGACCACGTCGTGTCCGCGACGGTCACCGGGACTTTAAAGGCCGTGACCATTTCGGTTCCGAAGTCGAGTTTGATGAAAGTTCCGGCGCCCGCGGACGAATCGGCCAGGAAAGAATTCAAAAAATAAGCGATCCCGCCCGAGGCGAACGCCTGGAATCCCGACGTCCCGACCCGGCCGACCACATTAAGGCACAGCGGGACCGCGGTGATTTCACCTTTGCCCTTCCAACTGTTCCCGCGTCCAGCATACGGGCCGACGAGTGCGCGCATTTCGAACTGGGTTTGGCCGGACAGGGGAGATCTGAGGTAGCCGAAACCCGCCTGGATGCCGATATTCCGGCCGATAAAAAAAGAGCAGAAACCCCCGGCATAAAGGGCCGGGGCGGGAGCGAGGGCCATGTTATCATCCTCGGCGATGCGCTGGCCTCCCGGAGTCGACCATTCATTGTGATAGGCCGATCCGACCTCGGCCATCGATTTTCCATAGCCGGCGAAGAGGCTGACTTCGACCCGATTCCGGGGCGTTTCCTGGGCGGCGAAGGTCAAGGCCCGCGCCGCGAGAAGAGCCGGCACCAGGAAAATAAGGACTTTTTTTTTCTTCATGCGTTTATTGCGCCGGCCCGTGAGAAAATTACGGAGGGGCCGCGTTTTTTATATCGCATCGTCGCGAGCATTGCAAGGACGGCGAAAGCGGCCGGGACGGTCTTGCACATTTGTCCGCATAAGTGATATTTTATGAAAATCGGGAGGATGCCATGACGAAAAGGGCCGGAAAGATTTTCACGATGGTTATGACGGGCGTTTTGACCAGCCTGATGATCGCGGGCGCCTTCGCCCTGCCCGCCAAGCAGCCGAAAATCGTCTTCAAGGATGACGCCAAGGATTTCGGCAAGGTCAAGCAGGGCGAAACGCTGACGTACGAATTCGTTTTCAAGAACGAAGGCGATGACGTTTTGAACGTCAAGGATGTCGAAACCTCGTGCGGATGCGCCGCCGCGATCATTTCGGAAAAGAAGATCGACCCGGGCAAGACGGGCAAGATCAAAGTCACCTTCGATTCGCGGGGCTACCAGGGCGAGGTGACGAAATATGTCTACGTCGATTCCGACGATCCGCTGGCGCCGCGCATCCAACTCAAGATCACGGCCGCCGTGGACGTGCCTCCCCAGCCCCGGATCGACCTCGACCGCTATTCCTATGACGCCGGCCTCCTGGTCGAGGGCGATGACCTCGAAGCGAGCGTCGTCGTGAAGAACAGGGGAGAACTCGAGCTGAGATTCGAATGCGCCCTCCAGCCCGCGACATTCCTCGTCGGCGGCAAGCCCGCCCGCTTTCCCATCAAAGTCGCGGCCGGAAAGGACGTCGAGGTCGTCGTCAAGCTGGCCCTCGCGGGCCGCGTCGGCCTGGTCCGGGAGTTCATGTTGTTCAAATCCAACGACCCGCTGCGCTCCACGATCTCGATGAACCTCAACGGCTATGTCGTCACCAGAGACCAGCTCAAAAAAATCATCGAAAAGTACAAGACCATCCTGAAAAAAGCCCTTTGAAAATTTACCTGAGCGTCAAAGTTCAGCCCCGCTCCTCCCGGCCCGGCGTCGAAGAGACCGGCCGGGGGGAATTCAGAGTCCGGGTGAAAGCCGCGCCGGACAAAGGCCGGGCCAACGCTGAGGTCATCGAGCTCCTGGCGGAACATTTCGACGTCCCTCCGTCCCGGATTAAGATCGTCCGCGGCGCGATATCGCGCACAAAAATAATCGTCATCGAATAAAAACCCTTACTGGGGTCGCGTCTACACTTTGCACTTTTTCTATTCCCTTTTGAGAAGTTTCAACCCCATCCCCGTCTCATCCAAAGGAAGCCATTTATCTAAAGAGAGCTCATTAATGGCTAGACAGCTTCGTATCGAGTATCCGGGGGCCTTCTATCATGTCGTATCGAGAGGTAATCAAAAACAACCTATCGTGAAAGACGACAGCGATAAAGCTGCTTTTATAAATTATCTTTCAAGGGCTAACGAAAAATTCAGAGCGATTTTTCATGCTTTCTGCCTGATGGAAAATCATTATCACCTATTTATCGAAACGCCCCACGGGAATTTATCAATGATCATGCATTTCATTAACACGTCCTATACTATTTATTTCAATAAAAAGCATGATCGAGTCGGACACCTTTTTCAAGGCCGTTTTAAAGCTATCTTAATAGAAACAGACTCCTATGCCCAAGAATTGTCACGATATATGCATCTGAATCCCGTACGAGCCGAAATCGTCGCCTTACCGGAAGAATATCCTTGGTCGAGCTACAGAGAATACGCTGGCCAAAGAGGGGCCACGCCGTGGCTGAATACAGCTTTAGTGCTCGGATATTTCGGGGATACCATCGAGAAAGCCAAGAAGCGCTATAAGGAGTATGTCCATGATGCCATTGACAAAAGGATCGAGAGCCCTCTAAAGAAAGCAGGGCCGTCTTTAATTTTAGGGAGCGAAGATTTCCTCGCCAGGATAAAAAAGGAGTTCCTTCTTCATAAAACCGAGAACCGCGAAGTCCCGGCGATTCGATCGTTGAAAGAAAAACCCGCTCTTGAATTGATACTTCGCATAGTCGAAAGGGAATTGGGGGGAAAAAATCGTTTTACAAGAAACATGGCTATTTTTCTGTGTCGAGGAAAAACCGATTATCCCTTGAGGGAAATCGCGGCATTCTACAGAATTAGTCCTTCGGCCATTGTGAAAATTAGCCGACAAATGAAAGAAAGGCTAGCCTGTAATAAGGCTCTAGAAAATGCCCTCGAAGTGATCGAGAAATCTCTTTTCGGCTGAAAAGTGCAAAGTGTAGACGCGACCCCGTTTTCGTTAAAAGAAAGGCCGCTCTTTCGTCGTTTTTTCCCCTGTGTTGAAAATTAATCTTCCCGGCGGACGTCTATTCTTTATTCGCGGCTTTGCGGTCAATCCTCGGCGGGATTTCCCCGGGGCCTGAGCGTGGGGCAAAGGAAAAGATGAACGAGCGGAAGATCCCCTGGCTGGCCTTGAACCTCGCCCTCGGCGACAATCTCAAGCTCCTGCGGAAGGTTCTCGAACGCTTTTCCTCGCCGGATGAAGCCTTCCGTTCGCCGCGCCCCGGGCTTTATGCCCTCGGTCTCGACGAAAACCGCGTGGAGCGCTTCCTGTCGCTGAAGCTCGTCGAGCAAGCCCACAAAGAATTTGACAGACTGAAAAAGAAAGGCTATTCTCTTGTAACCTTTGAGGACAGCGAATATCCGGCTTACCTCAGAGAAGTCTTCGATTCTCCCTGCGTCCTGTATTGTGCGGGGCGTGCGGAGGCGTTGCAGGGCCCGGCCGTCGCTATCGTCGGCACACGGAAGCCCTCCCCCTACGGAAGGGCCGTCGCCGAGAGACTGGCCGAAGACCTTGCCTCCCGAGGGGTAGTGATCGTGAGCGGGCTGGCCGTGGGCATCGATGCGATCGCCCACTGGGGAGCTTTAAAAGGAGGTCGAACGGTCGCCGTGTTAGGCTCAGGATTGGAAAATTTATATCCGAAAGCGAACCGCAAGCTCGCGGACAGGATCGCGGGAAACGGAGCGGTCGTCACCGAATTTCCGCTCGACTCGGAGCCGTTCGCTCAGAATTTTCCCCGGCGCAACAGGATCATCAGCGGCCTGGCCCGGGCGGTCGTGGTCGTCGAGGCCGCCGAGAAAAGCGGCGCACTCATCACGGCCCACTTCGCCCTCGACCAGAACCGGGAGATCATGGCCGTTCCGGGCAACATCACCTCGGAACTCAGCCGGGGGGCCAACGGCCTGATCAAAAAGGGCGCCAAGCTCATCGAGGGCTGGGAGGACATCGCCGAAGAGCTGTCGTCTCCGCTCCGCGAGACGCTTTTGTCCCAAAGGGAAGGCGAAACTCGCCCCCTTCCGTTGATGACCGACGAAGAGGCGGCCGTCTATAAATTATTAAAGGTCGATGAGCTCGCCCACATCGACGATCTCATGGACCAGAGCGGGCTGTCGATTTCCGAGCTGCTCGCCCTTCTGCTGAACCTCGAGATCAAGGGCTTGATCACGCAGAGCCCGGGCAAGTATTTCCAGAGGAGAATGTGAATGGACAAGACGCTCGTCATCGTCGAATCCCCGGCTAAAGCGAAGACCATCAACCGCTATCTCGGCCCGAACTACGAAGTCCTGGCATCCATGGGACACGTGCGCGACCTGCCGAAGAGCAAAATGGGCGTCGACGTCGAACACGATTTCGAGCCCCAATACGTCGTCATCCCCGAACGCCGCAAAGTCGTCGCCGAGCTGCAGAAAGCGGCGGAACGCTCCAGCTCGATCATCCTGGCCGCTGATCCGGACCGGGAGGGCGAAGCCATCTGCTGGCATCTGAGCGCTCTGTTCGCCGACGCGAACAAGAACATTTCCCGGGTGATGCTCCATGAGATCACGAAGTTCGCGGTCGAGCAGGCCATTCAGCACGCGGTCAAGCTCGACCAGAACATGTTTAATGCCCAGCAGACGCGACGGATCCTGGACCGGCTCGTCGGCTACCTTGTCAGCCCGTTCCTGTGGAAGAAGGTCGGCCGGGGGCTGAGCGCCGGGCGCGTGCAGTCCATCGCCCTGCGCTTGATCTGCGAGCGCGAAAAGGAAATCAAGGCCTTCGTTCCGGAAGAATACTGGTCGATATTCGCCCATCTTGCGTCGGTCAGCCCGCCGCCTTTCAGAGCCGCGCTGACGAAGATCGATGGCAAAAAAGCGAAAGTCGAGAATGCGGCGGCTGCGGAACGGATCGTCAATGAGCTCAAGACCGCGGATTTCGTCCTGGACAAGGTCCAGGTCCGCGAAAAGAAAAAAAACCCGCCTCCGCCGTATATCACGAGCACGCTCCAGCAGGACGCGTACCAGCGCCTCCATTATCCCGTCAAGAGGACGATGTCCATCGCCCAGAAGCTCTATGAAGGCATGCCCATCGGCGAGCGCGGGCCCGTCGGTCTGATCACCTATATGCGCACCGATTCGGTGCGTGTGTCGAACGAGGCCCAGGCCTGGGCGCGAACGTACATCGAGAAGAATTATTCCCCCAGGCACGTGCCGGCCAAACCCCCATTTTATAAGAACAAAAGCCAGGCGCAGGACGCCCACGAAGCCATCCGTCCCACGCTCCCCGACCTTTCGCCCGAGGCCGTCAAGCCTTATCTCAAGAGAGAGGAGTTCAGCCTCTATCAGCTCATCTGGAACCGGTTCCTCGCCTCCCAGATGAACGCGGCGATCATCGAGGAAACGGAATTCGGAATCGTCGCGTCAAAATATCTTTTCACGGTCAAGGGCGAAGTCCTGAAGTTCCCCGGACATCTGGCGCTCTATCCCAACCGGGAGAACGGGGAGAAGGAAACGCTGCCCCCGGCCGCGGCGGGCGAGAAGCTCCGGCTGGTCGAGGCCGGACTCGAACCCAAACAGAATTTTACGCAGCCGCCGTCGCGCTATACCGAAGGCACGCTGGTCAAGGAGCTCGAGGCCAAGGGCATCGGACGGCCTTCCACCTACGCCCCGATCATCACGACCCTGCAGAACCGTGTCTACGTCGTCAAGGACCAGGGAAAATTCGTCCCGACCGACCTGGGCCTGTTCGTCACCGACTTCCTCGTCCAGAATTTTCCCGATCTCATGGACATCCGGTTCACGGCGCAGATGGAAGAAGAGCTAGACCGTATCAGCGAGGGCGGACAGGACTGGCATGCGTCGCTCCATAACTATTACGACAAGCTCGACAAGGACTTGAAGGCGGGCATGAAGGTCGAAAGCGTGAAAGCGACGGGGATCCCGTTGGAGGGGGCCTGCCCGAAATGCGGCAAGTCGCTCGTGCTCAAGAGCGGAAGATTCGGCCAGTTCAAGGCCTGTTCCGGTTATCCGGAATGCGACTTCAAGGAAAGCATGGTCAAAAAGGAAGTCATCCCGCTCGATGAGAAATGTCCGACCTGCGGCGCCCAACTCGTCAAGCGCTGGGGCCGGTTCGGCCCATTCATCGCCTGCTCCGACTATCCTAAATGCAAATATATCAAAAAGGAGCAGACGGACACCGGTCTCGCCTGCCCGAACGCCTGCGGCGGGACGATTCTCAAGCGCAAGACGCGTCGCGGAAAATTCTTCTACGGCTGCAGCCTTTTCCCGAAATGCCGGTTCGCCACGTGGGACGAACCGATCGCGAAGCCCTGCCCCAAATGCGGGAAGCCGTTCCTGCTCCAGAAAACGTCCAAAAAAGAGGGGACGTTCGTTCATTGCTGGGATGAAAAATGCGGGTACAGGGACCCGGCGAAACCGGAGGCGCCCCACAAAAAAGAAAAGGCCGCTAAAGACGGGGCCGGGCCAAATCCGCCCGACGCTCATCAGCCGGGACCGGACGAACCGCAGGGCGGGAACGCCTCCGGCGCCGCGTCATAATTCGGCGAGATCATCCGCTTTCAACAGCGGCTGGGGCCCCGGGCTTTGCCCGGGGGTCCACTTCCGCCGCGAAGGCTCGTCCCTTGGCCCCTTTGAGAAAAGGGGAGAATCCTGTTGTGCCCCCTCTCTCTAAACGCTAGAATGAAATCGTCATGAGAAAAGAGTTGGACGAATTCATGGCTTACCTCCGGCACGAAAGGAACGCCTCGCCGCACACGATCTCGAGTTACAGGATCGACCTCGTCCAGCTCGCGAACTATCTCGAGGCGAAGAAGATCAAGCTCGGCCGCGTGGACAATGTCGTTCTGCGCGGTTTCCTGGTCGACCTCTATAAAAAAAGCCTGTCCAAGACCTCCGTGGCCCGGAAGCTCGCGGCCGTCCGGTCTTTTTTCGAGTTCGGCATCAGGCAAAAATGGGTCGACGACAATCCGGCCAGGATCGTGTCCACGCCCCGCCTCGATCGCCATGTGCCGGTTTTCCTGTCGGAAGAGGAAATGAAAAAGCTGATCGAGGTCCCGCCGACGGACGATGTCATCGGCCTCCGGGATAGGGCGATTCTCGAGTTATTCTACGCCACGGGCATCCGGGTCGGCGAGCTGGTCGGGATCGAACTCGACGACATGAGCCTGGACGAGAAAATGATCCGCGTGCGGGGCAAGGGAAAGAAAGAGAGGCTGGTGCCCTTCGGCCGGAAAGCCGCGGAAAGCCTGCAGACGTATCTCCGGGCCCGCCCCTCGCTCCCTTTGGTTTTGGGACAGAAGGCGCTTTTCCTGAATTATCGGGGCTCGCGGCTCACCTCGCGTTCCATCGAAAGACTCGTGACGAAATATTTCAGCCGGATCGCGCTGCGGAAAAAGATCAGTCCCCACGCGTTGCGCCATTCGTTCGCGACGCATCTTCTCGGCCGCGGAGCCGATCTGCGCGTGATCCAGGAGCTCCTGGGCCACGAGAGCCTGGCCACGACCCAGAAATACACCCACATGGACGTCAAGCAGCTCCTCGACGTTTATCGCAAAGCCCACCCCCGCGCGGGAAGCGCGAAATAATCGGCCCAAAAACTTTTTTTTAACTCACGTTGACCCGTTCGCCTCTGCTAAGCCCCGCCTTTCAAGGCGGGGACGAGAAGCGAGACTCAGGGTTAACCCCGAACAAGGCCCGGCATCCATGCCGGGGAGTCGAGGGGTTTACTTTTTTTTGCGCCGTCGAGGCCAAGATGTCAACACGGGTTGACTTGGCCGCGCCCAATTATTTAATAACCATATGATAACAAAATAGATGCAGGCGCGTAATTCTTGGCATAGGGTTTGCAATAGGATGGGGCGAAAGGAGGTCATCATGAAACAATTCATCACGAAAGGAGTGGCGGTCAGCCTCATCCTCGGCCTTTTTGTTTTTCCTCTCCTTGCCCAGCAGGCTCAGACCAAGAAGCCCACGGGCGACAAGGTCAACCTCAACACCGCGACGCTCGACGAGCTCCAGAAGCTGCCCAGGGTCGGCCCGAAGGTCGCCCAGCGGATCGTCGATTACCGGAAGCAGAACGGGAGCTTCAAAAAGATCGAAGAGATCATGAAGGTTCGCGGCATCGGGGAAAAGACGTTCGCCCGGATGAAAGACATGCTGACGGTCTAGGCGCTGGTCCCAAAAGCCTTCCAAGGGTGTCCCCTCCGCCCTTAGCCATCCCTCTTCCTCCGGAAGGGGGGTGGCCCCTCTATTTATCAAGGAATTCGAGGAGAAAGGCTTTTATCTTTTTAAGGGCGCGACCACGATGGCTGACGGCGTTCTTCTCCCGCGGCTTGAGCCGTCCAAACGTCTTTCGCAACGGCCGATAATAGAAAATGGGATCATAGCCAAAGCCGCGTTGCCCTTCATTCTCGAAAGTGATCGTGCCCCGCACTTGCCCGGTCACGGCCTTGAGCGGCTTGCCGTCGAGCGAAAGGACCATCGAGCAGATGAATCGGCCGCGACGTTTTTCCGCGGGGATGTCTTTCATCATCCCGAGGGCCTTTCGGATGTTCTTCGCGTCCGTGGCTCCTCTGCCGGAAAATCGCGCCGAGATGACGCCGGGCGCGCCTCCCAGCGCTTCGATCTCCAACCCGGAATCTTCGGCCAGAGTCAGAAACCCGGTTTTCAGGCTGTAGAACCGGCTTTTCCCCAGAGCGTTTTCTTTAAACGTCGTCCCCGTTTCCATAAACCGCGCGTCTATCCGGGCCCCGGCAAGCGTGATGACCCTGACCGGCAAGCCGAGCAGAGCGGTCCGGATTTCACGAGCCTTACCTTCGTTCGTCGTGGCCAGAACGAGAGTGATTTTTTTTGGGCCCACGGAGATTCTATCGTCCGATCGTGTCCGTGAAAAAGGCCAGGACGAAGAGAAGAATCAGGAAGAGGGCGTAGAGCGCGAACTTGGGGCTGGCCAGAAGCTTTTCCGGCTCTTCCATGACCTCGGCTTCCTTTAACGTTTTCCGGAAAATCAGAAAGAAGAAAAAAAGAAGAAAAGGCGCGATGGCATAGAACGTCTGCAATTTGAGGGAATAGCCGAGATACAGAAAGGCGAGAAGACAGATGGCGGCGCTGACGGCCATGCCGAACAAGAGGTGATTCCCGGTATATTTCTTGTGCGATGTCCGGTACTGACTCGCCTTTTCCTTGAGGAGACGAAACTCGGAAAGCCTCTTGGCCACCATGAGGAAATTCCCGAACGACCACCAGCTGAGGAGAAGGCTCAAGGACGGAAAATCGCGGAGCGGCGCGAAGGCGTACCAGCCGATGAGAAAGCGGATGGGGTTGTTGGCGGATTCCGAGATCGCATCGAGGAAGGGAATGTCTTTCGTCCGGATGGGCTTGACGTTATAGACAATCCCCGCGATAAACAGCGCGAAGAGCGAAAAAAAGAACCTTTTGGAAAAGAGAGCGTACGCAGATCCCAGGCCGATCAACGTAATGATCGAGCCGAGGAGAAAAAATGGGCGCTTCTGGATCTCGCCCTGGACAAGAGGCCGGGTCCGCTTGGTCGGGTGGTGAATGTCGAACGGCATGTCCACGATTTCGTTCAGAATGTAGTTTGCGGTCGAGATCGCCCAGGTCAAAAGAAAAGCGGCCGCCGTGCGCCAGACGAGCTCGATCAAGGAAAGACGAGAGAGAGCTTCCCGGTTGAGAAAGAAAAAGGCGGCCGTCCCGAGAAAAATGGCCAAACTCCGGGGCCATCGTTCCAGGCGCATGGCTCGCAAGTAGGCATTCACGGGCGCGCGTCCTTTTTCGCGTAAATCTCGAACGAATCCCGGAGCGCTAATTTTATCGGAATCCGTTTTAAAAAAGAAGTTGAGCGCCCTTTTTTGGCCAAGACATCGAAGATTTTTTTTCGGGAAAGGAGATAATGGGCGCTGAACGTCCAGGCGTATCTTTTTCTTTTGACGATCTCGAAACCGGCGTCCTCGAGGAGCATAATCAGGCTTTTCTCCGAGAAATACGCCAGATGGCCCGGCCGCAGGTGCCACCAGCGTTTTCCCGCGATGCGGGCCGCCGGGCTATGGACGTCGGGAGTGACGAGACACAGGATTCCGCCGGGGGCGAGGATTTCATGGGCTTTTCGAACGGCTTCCCGAGGCTTCGGCGTGTGCTCGATGAAATCGACCATGGTCACGGCCCGAAAAGATCCGGGAGCGAGAGAAGTCTCTTCGAAGAATCCCTGAACCAGGCTGATTCCGCGCTTTTCGGCCGCGAACGTCACGGCCCACGCGCTCGCTTCGATGCCGGAGGGCGTCCAGCCCCTGGCCCGGGCGAGCTGGAGAAGAATCCCCGTCGCCGCGCCCACATCGAAAAGAGGGCCTTTGTCCGGCAGCCGTTTTTCGAGCTCTTTGAGGATCCCCAGAAAGTTTTTTGACCGGCCTTCGGCTTCCTGATCATACGCGGGATCTTCGACCCGGCTGTAAAGCGAGAAGATGAATTCCGGCTTGGGATATGGATCGGCGAAAATATGCCCGCAGTCCAAACATTCTTTCAGGTCCCAGATTTTTCCGTATTCGCTGTCGGTGATCTTGATCTGTTCCGTGTCGAGCAGGGCATAATCGAACGTGCCCTGCTTGTAGAAGCGGAAGCGCCGGCTCGAGCAGATGGGGCATTTTTCCGCGCGGGCGAATTTTTCCGGCATGGGCTTATATCATAGCGGGGAAGAGAAGGGGATACAAGACCAAAATTCGATCGTTCGGCCGCGCGAAAAGAAGGCGGATTTCGGATAAAAATACCGCTTGAAATATCATTGCCTCGTCTTGGAAACTGTACTAAGGTCAGCAAAAAACCGCTTGACATATCATTGTCGGGAATGATAATTAATAAAGTCTATTGACATTATCGACTATTATGGAAAACGGCCAATGAGGCTTTCGACCAAAGGCGAATATGCGAGCCGGGCCATGTTGGAGCTTGCCCTTCATTATGCCGAAGGACCCCGCCATATCCGCGACATATCATCCGCCCAGGATATCCCCGAACGGTTTCTCGAACAGATCCTGCTTTTGCTCAAGAGGACAGGGTATTTGCGGAGTAAGAAAGGTCCGAACGGCGGCTATTTTCTGGCCAAGCCTCCAACCAGGATCTCCGTGGCCGAAATCATCCGAGTCATGGACGGTCCCTTGGCGCCGATCGATTGCGTCAGCGTGACCGCCCGGGAATTTTGCTCCCGGGAGCGGTTTTGCGGATTGAAGGGGCTTTGGAAAGAAGTCCGGGACGCGATCGCTCAAATCCTGGAACGGACGACCTTCGAAGACCTCGCCGAGCGGACAAGAGAAGCCAAACGGACCGCGAGCGGGACATAAAAATTTTTTCGAGAATAGTCGACGAGCGGTTGATAAGTCCTATGGCTCGCCATAGGGAACCGCTCGTAGAGGGATCCAAGGGGGAGCCGCCCCCTTGGTCGCAGGGCGGGGTTTCATGCCCCGCCCGAGAAAGGGAGGCAGGGCGACCGGGTCTTCCCGGTGCCCGTTGGAAGGGGG
>Ga0187886_1000303_pt1 | contig 63991 bp, 70 predicted proteins | sample June2016WEW_20_1_FD_133001 | JGI IMG/M metagenome (GOLD analysis project Ga0187886, IMG submission 133001) | Peatland microbial communities from SPRUCE experiment site at the Marcell Experimental Forest, Minnesota, USA - June2016WEW_20_150 | ecosystem: Environmental > Terrestrial > Soil >... | reverse complement strand
TTTTTGGCCAACTTCTCAACCTTTTGTTTTATGTTCTCTGTACTATTTCCTATTAAAAGGTATGCATGCATGTTGTTAACAATTAACAATTTAACAATTAACAATTAACAATTAACACTGGTAAAGTCAAGCTTGCTCTTGATAGAAACATAAAAATTCGACATAATGAGATAAGTTAATAGTTAATTTGTTAACTGTTAATAGTTAAAATCATGCCCACTACCCAAACTGTCCCAACTTCAACAAATGGTACCGCTGGAACTCTGGCGGACATTTTGGTTTCCCTTGGTGCCCTGACTAAAGCGCGTGCGGAACAGGTAAAACTTGCCGAGATCCAAAGTGGGTCGACACAGGAAGATATTATTAGGAAAGGCGCTATGGTTCCTGAGGAAAGGTTGGTTCAGGCAAAAGCTCAGCTTTATAACATTCCTTATATTGATTTAAACTCTGTTCCTGTTGCCCCGGCGGCTCTGGCGGCCCTTCCTTCCGAGGTTGCCGGCCGTTTTAAGGTTTTTCCAATTGGTGTGGACCAGAAGGACAAAAGTATGGTTCTTGCGATGGCGGACCCCCTGGACCTATCCGCCATTGAATTTGTTGAGCAAAAGACAGGATTTCATATTAAACCGCGTGCGGCCCTTCCCTCACAGATTGAAGATTTCATTCAGACCCGCTATACAGGTTCCCTGACTCGGGAAGTTACGGCAGCTCTTAAAGAAGTTGAGCCGGGGAATGAGGAGCTTGCTGCCCTTGAGACTTCGAAGGGAGGGTTTATCCGAGAGGAAAAAATTGCCCAGATTGTTTCCCAAATTCTGGACTTTGCTATTAAAAGCAGGGCGAGCGATGTTCATATAGAACCTCAAGAAAAATTAACACGTGTGCGTTACCGGATTGACGGAATTTTGCAGGAAAAGCTTTCAATACCAGAGGAGCTTCACGATTCCTTAGTCTCAAGAATCAAAATTCTAAGTGGAATGAAAATTGACGAGAAAAGGATCCCGCAGGACGGAAGATTTAACTTCAAAGGAAGCGATGAAGAAGTTGATCTTCGTATCTCTTCCCTACCCACGTCTTGGGGAGAAAAAATAGTTATGAGGCTTCTCAAAAAATCCGGTGGTGTACCGGATCTTCCGGAGCTTGGGCTTAGGGGGCGGGGACTTAAAAATCTGCAGGATGCAATTCTTAGGCCTCATGGAATAATTCTTATCTGCGGGCCGACGGGTTCAGGTAAAACTACCACACTTTATTCAGTTATTTCTAAACTCAATACGTCCAGGGTAAATGTAGTTACCCTTGAAGATCCTATCGAGTATAAAATTCCAGGGGTAAATCAGGTGCAAATTAACCCTGCGGTAGGGTTGACTTTTGCGTCAGGACTTCGGGCCTTCCTCCGGCAAGACCCCAATATTGTTCTGGTGGGAGAAATCCGCGACCGGGAAACTGCTGATTTAGCCATTCAGGCTTCTCTTACGGGGCATCTGGTATTTTCTACTTTGCATACGAATGATGCCTCAGGGGCTCTTCCCCGCCTACTTGATATGGGAGCAGAGCCCTATCTTTTGGCTTCTTCTATGACTTGCATAGTTGCCCAGCGTGTGGTGAGGATAATTCACGACGCATGCAAGGAAGCTTATACCCCGGAGCCAAAAGTTGTGGAGGAGGTCAAAAAGGAGTTGGGAAACCTTTGGCAGCCTCAGGGAGAGGTAAAGTTTTATAAAGGGAAGGGGGATGCCGATTGCGGCAATTCCGGGTATTACGGGAGGATCGGTATATTTGAAGTTCTTCCTATTTCGGAAAAAATCGGCAAGTTGATTTTGGAAAGATCCTCCGCTACCGATATAGGAAATTTGGCAAGAGAGGAAGGGATGATAACACTTAAGCAGGATGGTTACTTGAAAGTTACCGAGGGAATTACTACAGTGGAAGAAGTACTAAGAGTTGCTCAGGAGTGAGCAGCTAAATTAATTGTATGGATACAAAGCAGTTATTACAGGTAGTAATTGACGCAAAGGCAAGTGACTTGCATCTTCTAAGCGGTATTCCGCCAATGCTCAGGACGGAAGGTCAGCTTATGCCTGTTACCACTGTGGGAGTTCTTACTCCGGATGTAATCGAGGAACTTCTTAAGCAAATATTAACCAGTGAACAAATTGAAAGATTGACGGTGAACAAAGAATTAGATTTTTCCCTCGCCTTTTCCGATAAAGGAAGATTCAGAGTTAACGCTTATACTCAGAAGAATTCACTGGCCGCTGCTTTTAGGTTGATCCCCTTGGTAATCCCTCCCATTGAGTCTTTGGGACTTCCTTCAATTCTCCACTCATTTACCAACCTGCGTCAGGGTTTTGTGCTTGTTACGGGTCCGACCGGACACGGAAAATCTACAACCCTGGCAGCGATGCTTCAGGAAATTAATCAGAATCGCGCAACTCATATAGTTACCATTGAGGATCCTATTGAGTTTGTTTTTAATCCCGTCAAATCAATTATTTCTCAAAGGGAGATGAGAAGCGATACCCATTCCTGGGAAATTGCGCTTAGGTCGGTTCTTCGGGAAGACCCCGACGTTGTCCTTGTTGGCGAGATGCGGGATTACGAAACTATATCGGCAGCTCTTACGGTTGCCGAAACCGGCCATCTGGTTTTTGCTACGTTGCATACAAACAGTGCGGCGCAGACTATTGATAGAATTGTTGACGTTTTTCCGGAAGAACAGCAGGAACAGGTTAAGCTGCAGCTAAGCAACGTAATAGAAGCGGTTTTCTCGCAGAGATTGATTCCCGCCACGCCTAAAGGCAGGGTTGTTGCATACGAAGTAATGCTGGGCACGACTGCTATAAAAACCGCTATCCGTGAAGGTAAGACTCATCAGATTGAGAGTATTCTGGAAACTTCGCAGGAAGTTGGCATGAGCACCTTGGAAAGGTCTTTGGCCGATTTAGTCAAAAAGGGAACCGTGACACTCGAAGTTGCGCAAAGTTGGTCGCTTCGACCTGAGGAACTTGCAAGATTAGTACGTGGTACTCCATGAAAAGGTTTAATTACAAAGCGAAAGATAAAATGGGAAAGCTTATCACGGGTGAGGTGGAAGCGATTAGTGCAAGTGAAGCTGCAAGATTGGTGAAAGGTAGAGGACTTTATGTCATCTCCATTAAATCAAAAATAGAATCTCCGTTTGCGCTAATCAGAAGATTCAGGGAAAGAGTTACTGCCGCCGATGTAGCCACTTTTAGCCGTCAGATTTCCACAATGATTAGCGCCGGGCTTCCGATAACTGAAGCACTTTTGGTTTTAAGATCCCAATCAAAAGGCTCGATGCAAAGAATAGTTGCCCAACTTCTGGCAGATATTGAGGCGGGGGAATCTTTTTCCAATTCTTTGAACCGGCATCCTAAAGTATTTTCGCGCTCATATATCTCGCTTGTGAAATCTGGAGAAGTTGGAGGTGTTATGGAGGCCGTACTTCTTAGGCTTGCGGATAACTTGGAAAAACAGCAGGAATTCGGTAGTCGTGTAAAAGGTGCATTAATTTATCCTGCGATCGTTGTTGTGGGAATGGTTATAGTGAGCTTTATAATGATGATTTTTGTTATTCCCCGCCTAACTTCTCTTTATTCTGATTTTAATGCTACCCTACCCCTTCCTACCTTAATCTTGATAGGAATTTCAAATTTCTTTATTCATTTCTGGTACATAATACTGGTGCTTTTTGGGATGGGATTTTATGGATTTAATTTGTATAGAGCAACCCCGGGAGGACGGAGAGCTCTCGATGCCTTGATTTTTAAAATTCCTGTTTATGGAGATCTTCAGCGCCAGATAATTTTGACAGAACTGACCCGCACCCTTTCTTTAATGGTCGGTGTGGGAGTTCCTATTTTGGAAGCCTTGAGTATTACATCGGAAGTTGTCGGGAATACGATAGTTTCCGATGCTCTTAAAGATGCGGCAAAACAGGTTGAAAAGGGATTTCCGATAGCATTTGCCTTTTCGCATCACCCCGAAGCATTTCCTTTTATCTTGAGTCAGATGGTTGCAGTTGGAGAAGAAACCGGGAAAATGGATGAAGTTTTGACTAAAATCAGTCATATTTTTGAAGTTGAAAGTGATGAAAAAGTTAAGGGGTTGACAGCAGCAATTGAACCGATTGTTATGGTGCTACTTGGGCTCGGGGTTGGGTTTTTGGTTATTGCCGTGATCTTGCCGATATACAATTTGACAAGTCAATTTTAGTCTAAATCCTGCCTCGGAATAGTACTTGACAAGCATTTTTAAACAGTTAATACTGAATATGTAATGAGAAGAGCACTTGCCCGGGGTTTTACTCTTGTTGAGCTTCTGATTGTTATTGCCCTCTTGGGAGTGATTGCTACTATTGTTATTGCGGCTATTAATCCTATCGAGCAGGCAAATAGGGCCAGTGACGCCGGAATGAAGGCTGACGCCAGCCAAATAGTCTCCGCTATTCAAAGATACTATGCATCTCACAATGAGTTTCCTTGGCAGGCAGCGGCGTCGTGCACGACAAATGGTGGTACCGGGTGTACGTTGACTTCAGATGCAGAATATCCATTTATTAGTGCGGATAATCCTTCGGTGGGAATATGCGGTTCTGCGACTGATTGCAAAGGTAGTACTACTCAGGGAGAGCTTCTCGCGGCGCTGGAATTACAGAATGCGTTTTTAAGTAAAAGTTGGATTGCGGCTACCAGTCTTGACGCGAAGATTATGGTTGGTAAGGCATCAGGCGCTTCGTCAAGCGTCTATGTTTGTTGGATTCCCAAGTCCAGTTCTAACCGCCAAAAATTAATTAGCTCCGCTGGGACTACTTCGAACAAAATGGTTGATATAACCGGTTTTACAAGTGCTGGAATTCCGACTTCTGCGAGCGCGAGCACTTGTGCAACACCTTCTGATCCAAACTGGGCTCTCGGGAAGTGTTATGAATGTGTTCCTGAGTAAAAGTGAATGATTCTTCGATCGGTTTTCATTTTTGTTATCGGGTTAGTCTTTGGGTCATTTGTTTCAGCGCTAACCTGGCGCTACCCCCGGAAAATTTCAATAAAAAGGGGCAGAAGCATTTGCCCGAATTGCAAAAAGCAGATTTCCTGGTACGATAACATTCCCCTTCTTTCTTATGTACTTCTTGGCGGCAGATGTAGGAATTGTAGAAAGCCAATTTCATGGCGTTATCCGGCAATAGAACTGGCGACAGGGATCGGCTTTGTACTGATAGGCCCTCAAATTTTATGGTTAGTTATTTTTTGTATCCTCGAGGCAATCTTTATTATCGATTTGGAGCATCGGATGATACCTGATACATTCATATTTGTTGGCCTGTTTGTTTCAATTATCAATTATCAATGGTTCGACAGGCTCACCATTATTAATTTTCTGTATGCCGGTTTTTTCGCTGCTGCGCTTCTACTGCTTATCCATTTATTAACAAAAGGGCGCGGAATGGGCCTCGGGGATGTTAAATTTGCCGTCCTGGGAGGACTTATTGTGGGCCCAAGATTATTTTTAATTTGGCTTTTTTTGGCTTTCTTGACAGGTGCTGTTACCGGAATCATACTGATTTTAGGAAAGAAAGCGCGTCTTAAAAGCCAAATTGCTTTTGGACCTTTCCTAGTTTTGGCTGTTCCGGGAGCTTTGCTGTATGGTGAAAAAATACTTTTCTGGCTTCACATTGGTTGAACTGATGATTGTTTTGGCAATTATTGCCATTTTGGCCGCTCTTGTTATATCTTTTTTTACCGGCCAAATTTTTAAGGGCAATGATGCGAAAAGAAAAGGAGATATTAATCGTATTAAGATAGCGGTTGAGGAATATGAAAAAGACCACAATTGCTATCCTACTGATGTGACATGCACACACCCCTACACTCTTCAGCCGTATTTAGATCGAATTCCTTGCGATCCGATTACTGGGACTTCTTATTACTACGAGTACGAAGGCAGCACTTGTCCGCGCTGGTTCAGGCTTTATGCACTTTTGCAAAATACTCAGGACTCTTCCATAATACTAGGTATCGGGCTCCATAACGCCTATAATTATGTTCAATCTTCAGAAAATGCGCCCAATGTTGCGTCAGGTGCGGTTGCATCCCCATCTCCTTCTGGTACAGGGTATGCGGGTGGATCCATTTATTACGGTTGTATAAACGGTGTTTGTACACAAATTTCCTTAGATGCAAATGGTGTGCCGGTGTGCAGCCCGAATTATACAGAAAGTTCCTGCGGGGTGGATAAATGCGATTCGCCGGTTAACAATTGCACTTCCGTGCCTTAAGAAATATCATGAAGCCGTTTACCAAACCAGAAATTATTTCTCTTGTCGTAATTTTTGCCGTCCTGATAGCGGTTTCTGTTCCGAATTTTATAATAAGTTTGAGGCGGGCAAGAGATCAGGTGAGAAGGGACGACCTGGGAGGTTTGGTCCATGCACTGGATGGGTATCTTGCAGATTTTGAAGTGCTTCCTCCTGCCTCCCCCGACGGGCGCATTATGGATTGCGAGAAGCCGGGAGACAAACCGGTTAAAAACGATAAGGGCAGATGGGTAGTTAATGCAATCCCCTGCGATTGGGGTAAGGATTCCTTTACCGACCTTATAAATGGCAAGGTTTATATGTCGGTGCTGCCGCGCGACCCCGATTACCTGAAAGGAACGAAATACTTGTACTTTACCGATGGTAATCGGTATCAAATTTTTGCGGCAATGGAAGGACGTGATGAGGCGGAAGTAGATCCTAAGATAATTGCGAGATATCTTAAGTGTGGAGATAAAATTTGTAATGTGGGGAGGGCCTACAATGTTCCTATTGATATTTCGATTGAGGAGTACGATAAATTATTAGTGAACCCTAAAGCCAATGAACAAAAGTAGCTGGAAATTTCAACGTGCGTTTACACTTGTGGAATTATTAGTAGTGATAGCAATTCTTGGAGTTTTGGTTACAATCGGTCTTGTGTCTTTCGCCTCCGCACAGGCAAGAGGCCGCGACACCGAGCGAAAGTCGGATCTGAAACAGATAGCAACGGCACTTGAGCTTTATTATTCAGATTATGGAAAATATCCGACTTCAATCGGTGGGGAAATAGGAGGTTGTCCGTCAACGACACCCGTCGCCTGTGTCTGGGGTGCTTCAGGGAGCTCATCGCAGTTTACCGATGGAAAAACTGTTTACTTTAAAGCTATACCGAAGGACCCTTCCTCAAATTTCAACTATTATTACTGTGCTGTAACCGTCGGTTCCGTAGCGAACCAGGGTTTTCAACTTTTTGCAAAGCTGGAAAATTCTCAGGATCAGGACTGCCTTGGCGGAAATTGCGGGACGCATGCGGATCTACCTGCTGGGGTCACATGTGGGGGTACAGGTACGTGCAATTTCGCAATCACGAGCCCAAACGTGACACCTACAGAGTAGGTGAACAAATTAACAGTTAACAATTAACAGTTAATAGAATAAAATGATAATAGCTGCCCATGTTCAATTTAGTTAAAAGTAAAAAGTTAATAGTTAATGGTTTCCAAGGCTTCACTTTGATTGAACTCCTCGTAGTTATTTCGATTATCGGAATTTTGGCAACTTTGGTTGCGGCAAATCTTAATTCGGCTAGAAGTAGGGCCAGAGATGCCGAAAGGAAATCGGACCTCAAAAACATCCAGACGGCACTAAGACTTTACTATAATGATAACGGCAGTTACCCCACTGCCAGCTACATTGACAGCCGTTGGGGCGGAGTGTGGAGTGCCGGTTCAACAGTTTATATGAGTACCCTCCCCCAAGATCCTCTAACGAGTCAAACTTACAAATATGTGTTAGGTGCCGATACTGATTCCTATACGCTTTCGGCCTGTTTGGAAAATGCCAGTGATGCAAGCGGTAAAAATATTAGCATTTCGGGGTGGACCTGTCCAACCGCGTGGGTGTTTCAGGTGAATCAATAAGATGACAGTTAACAGTAAACAGTTAACAGTTAACAGTTTAGCGTTCACGCTGATTGAACTTCTTGTGGTTGTCTCTATTATCGGAATTTTGGCGGCTTTGTCTATGGTGTCTTTCTCTACAGCCCAAAAGCAAGCAAGGGATACCCAAAGAAAGTCGGATTTGAAACAATACCAAACAGCTCTTGAGGCCTTTGCCAATAAGCAGTCGTCAGGTCTTTTTCCTTCAAGAACGACCAAGGTAGATCCCTCCACTCTTTGTTCAACGCTCGGAATAAGCAACAGCTGTCCGCAGGACCCTAAAACTCCAACCCACGACTATAGTTATATTTCTGACGGAAGCGGTAGTTTGAATACCGATGCAACCCAATACATCCTCTGGGCTTATCTTGAAGGATCGTCCAATTACTTTACTGTTTGTTCTACCGGAAAAACCGGGACGAGCATAAGTGCGCCAAGCAGCCTACCCTGCCCGATATGATAGGAAAAAAATCTGGCTTTACCTTAATCGAGCTTCTTGTAGTTATTTCCATAATCGGAATTTTACTGGGCCTTTCGATTTTTGGTCTCCAGGGTGCGAGGCAATCTTCTCGGGATGCCAGGCGCAAAGCGGATTTGGAACAAATTAGAAGCGGGCTTGAAATATATAAAGCGGATTGTGATTCCTACCCAACAAGTCTTGCATCGCCTTTAGAAGGTACAGAGGATACGGGTTCTTGCTTGAAAGCAAATACTTACATAGCGTCTGTTCCCAAAGATCCGATGGACCCCACTTCAGAATACGCATATTTATCTGACGGTATAACGTACACGTTGTGTGCTTCGTTGGAGCAGGTACCCTCCCCCACAATGGCCCCAACTCCCGCCTGCGGTAGCTGTACAACGACCTGTAACTATAGGGTTATAAATCCATGACCATGAAATGGAAATCTCAAATATTAAAAAACAAATCTCAAATAAAAAAAACGGGTACACGCTGATAGAGATTCTTGTAGCCCTGGCGATTATTGGTCTTCTCTTTTCATTCGGATACGTAAGCTTCAGAGATTTTTCAAGGCGGCAGGAAGTTAGTGGCGCCGCAAAAGGAATACAGGGGGATCTAAGGCTTGCCCAGGGGGATGCAATTTCCGGACAAAAATCCAGCGGATGCTCTGGCGTATTGGATGGTTATAGCTTTTTGGTAGCCCCCCCATCCGAATATAAAATTCAGGCTAATTGTGGCGCAGCTCCTATTGATGTTAAAGATGTAACTTTGCCCTCCGATGTTACTATTTCAGTTCCCTTTCCCTCCCCCAATCCTCTGAATTTTAAAGTTTTGGGTCAAGGAACAAATATTACTGGGGATTCTCCATGGACATTGAAACTTACACAAACTGGAACGGGAAATTCTGTAGAAGTTACGGTAACTTCGGGAGGAGAGATTAAATGAAAAAGTTGGTGCGGGGGCAATCTCTTTTTGAGCTGGTTCTCGCAATTGCCATTAGCGCTTTAATAATCGTTGCTATAGTTTCTTTGGCAACACTATCAATTAGAAATTCCTCTTTTTCTAAAAATAAGGCACTGGCCGCAACCTATGCCCAGGAAGCGACGGAATGGCTCAGAGGGCAAAGGGATAGCGATATAGATGCTTTTATACTGCATGCGACAACTCCCTCCTGTTTACAGGACCTGGGCTGGACCCACCCAGCTGTCAATCCGGCTAGCGACTGTACCGATCGGATTTCGGGAACAACTTTTAACCGCTGGGTGACTTTTGATGAAACTGTACAGGGCGGAAAGACTATAGTAGAGGCGGATGTTGTTGTTTCTTGGATGGACTCTCAGGGAGTTCATGAAGTAAAAAACGCCACGAATTTTTCAGATTGGAGGCAGCGGTGAAAATTAAAAATTTAAAATTTAAAATTATAAATTATCAAGGCTTTAGTCTGCTGGAGATATTAGTAGTAGTGACGATTTTTGCAATATTGGGGATATTGGTTACACAATCTGTTATTCTCACGCTGCAGGGGTCTAAAAAAAGTGAATCCCTTGTACACGCCAGGGAAAATTTAGATTACTCTTTAAGTATAATTGAACGTCAGATCAGAGGTGCCAGTTCTATTACTTCCCAATGTTCGACTCCTCCTGCTACTCCCTCTCCTGCAACCGAAATTGATTATCTGGATCAGGATGGGGTCCAAAGCTCGTTTACCTGCGTCGATACTGGTTCAAATGATTCCTACATTGCCTCAGGTTCCGCTTCCACAAGACTTACCAGTGATGCCGTTAAGATAACCGAATGCTCGTTTACATGTACTGCTTCTTCCGGGTCAAATCCTCCCGTGGTTGCTATTAATTTAACCGTACAAGATGCTTCAGCATCCGTTACCCAAAAATCAAGCGTTTCGGCTTCAACTCAAATTTATCTTCGCACTTATTGAAATGCTAGCTAAATGGAGTACCTCGCTCAAGACAGTGTGAGCTTTACCACACGCTGCACAAGAGGTGATCTAAGACATATGTTAAAATCAACTATGCTTAAGGCAATTCTTTTTGACATGGTTGGAGTGCTGGTTTTTAAAAAGAAAAACTATGTTGCCAAAACAAAAGAAGAAATCGATGCTGAAAACATGGAAAAACTCTTCAATCATTTGGACGATAAGAAATTGATTAGCGGTATCAAAGAGAATCTTAAATTAAGTGATGAGGAAATTGATAAAGCTGTTCGCCTGATCCCGGAAAAGTACGAGAAATTTGAAGATTTGTGGAAGTTACTTCCAGAACTGAAAAACAAATACAAACTTGCAGTTATCAATAACGGAAACGCAATTGCTAAAAAATACTGGAAAGAAAAATTCGACTTCGGTATCTTTGATATATTTATAAATTCAGCCGAAGAAGGAGTTAAAAAGCCTGACCCCAAAATATTTTTGTTGGCTTGTGAGAAATTAAATGTTAAACCAGAAGAATGTTTATTTATGGACGATGCCCCTGAAAGTATCGAGTCCGCAAAAAGTCTTGGAATGAAAACAATTTGGTGGAATAAAGAAGTTGGTCGAACAGATATGTTAAATAAATTAACAAGCAGTTATGGGCTAGTAAGGTTCTAGACCGCGCTGCTCAGCCAATTGATGCACCCCTGTGACTGTGACTCCTCGAATAGCCCGAAAACACCTTCAAAACCTCTAGTTATAAACTTAAACTCTCGTACCATACGCTCGTTGTCCGGAAATAAGACTTCATTTGATATACTGGTTGTATGATTATTGACGCACACGTTCACATTTCGCTTTACAAAGGCAACGCGGTATCTCTCGAGAAAAGCAGAGATTTACTATTGGAAGAAATGGCCAGGAACGGAATTGCTTACGCAATTGTCATACCTGACAATATTGAACATCTAACAGATATCGCCGATCTTGAAAAAGCAATCGAACTTACCAAAGGTCATAAAGAATTTTTTCTTTTAGGGAGCCCCCAAATAATTCAGAGGGGAAGCGATGAATTACAAAAGTATAAAGAATTACTGGAGCAAGGAACTGTCAAAGGCATTAAATTTTTCCCCGGGCATGACCCTTATTATCCAACAGACAAAAGGTGCATGCCCTATTATGAACTTTTGCAGAATTTGGACCATCCAATTGTAATTCATACCGGAGATGTTTCTTCCGATCCAAGGATAAAAAATCCGCTTGAATACAATGACCCTAAATATATTGTAGAAATTGCCAAAAATTTTCCGAAATTAAAAATAGTAATTGCGCACTATTTCTGGCCAAAAATTGATTACTGCTACGAAATCACGCATAAGATAGCAAATATCTATTTTGATCTAGCCGGTACTGGTGACGCTGAAGTTTTGGAAAAAAGCGGCGGAATAGAGAAAATGAGAAATATTCTTGAAAAGACCATTCAGGATAGGCCGGATAAAGTTATTTTTGGTACCGATTGGCCAATGTGTGACATAAAAAAGCATATTGATCTGGTTAGATCCCTAAAAGTAGACGAGGTGACCAAAGAGAGAGTTTTTAGTAAAAATGCCGTGGAAGTTTACAAACTTCTACTTTAGTAGAATTCGGTTATGGGATCGTAAGGTTCTAGACCGTACTGCTCAGACAAACAGGATTCGGACCGAGACTTTATTCTCCAGCGAAAGTTATGCGGCATTTTTCAAACGACAATTACTTTTGTAATTCTGGGGTCGCTGCCGAAGGCTTCGGCAAGTTTTAGCTCACTTTCGCCGGAAAGATTTTCAACGACCATTCTTAATGTAAAAGTAGTACCTTCCGCACTAATGTGTGGTCTATTTTCCATGGGGCCGATATTGCCACCAAGTGCACTAACTGCAGATGAAACTAGGGTCCAAATTCCGGGACCGTCTACTCCTTCGATTAAGATGGAAGATATGCAAAGATGACTTTTTGTAATTTCTGCCTCGTCAAAATGTTTTTCTAAATCCTTAATATCCATAACTCCTGATCCGACTTTGTAGTAGAGGTCTTCGATTGAACCCTTACACCCCAAAACGTAAAGTAAATTTTCTAAATTTGCTTTGTGTTTGTCGATTTTCAGTAAATCGGTTAGGTCTATCAGTCCCCGTTTGCAAATAATTCCATAAATTGCTTCTTTGCCTTTCATTTCAAACTCCCATTTTGCCTGTTCGGACAGCTGCTCATCTATCACCCGCCTTGTGTTTGGCAGACAAAAATTTATTAGTTCTTTTTTGGGGGCGATTCTCGGTTCTCCAATTTCAATTTCGACCTCAGCTCCGTTTGGAAGTACGGTAGAGATTGGACGAACCTCTCCGTTTACCACCGCATATTCTGCGCGGGCGCCCATACTGGGGCTAATGGAATAGGCAAAATCGAGTCCGGTAGCTTTAGCTTGAAAAAATTTAACTTCATGAGTGGGAGTGAAAATGAGCTTAAGCGCGTGTTTTTGGAGGTCGGTTTCACCTCTTCTTATAAGACTGACAATACCCCAATTGTTGAATTCTTCTTTTTCCTCGCAGCTAATTGCAATTTCAGTGGAGCCTTCAGGGAAATCCAGAGTCAGTTGTATGGCACTATAATTATTGTCCCTTGGTTTGGAGTAAAAATCGTCAAACCGGTCCAGGTCTTCGATTCCCGCGAAATTTTCCCTGATGATTCCCAGCATTTTATAAACTTGATTTCTCGTTTCGGCTTCCCCGCTACCCTTGACTATTACCCTAAAACTGATAAGGTCATTAATTTTTTCCGTGAGGTATTTTCCTTTTTTATTTTTTAACACGGGAAGGCTGATTTTTCTGGTTTCCAGATGCGCGTCGATGGCGGCATCAGTTGCAATGGTTGTCAGAGTGGATTTAAGCCATTCAACAAATTGCTCCCCGGTCCTTGGGTCCTCGTTTCGAATACGTGCGTATTTTTCGTAGTCGCGAGAACTGGAGTATTTGAGGGATAAATCTTCAAGTTCCCTCATAACCACCCACATTCCCAGGGACTCCGCCAGTTTTGCATATCCTTCCGTTTCTTTTGCCTTGGCGATTTGTTTTTCCGGGGGCATATGCATAAGAGTTCTCATGTTATGAAGTCTATCGGCCAGCTTAAGTACTCCCACATTCGGATCAATCAGATTTTTATTGAAGACTTTCCTGACAGTTTCTCTGTCTTTTTCAATTTTACTTACACCATTTTCTTTTTCCGATCGAAGTTGAGAAACACCCTCAACCAGGAATGCCACTTTCGATCCGAATTCATTTTCTATATCTATAAATGTTAGAGATTTATTATCTTCGACAGTGTCATGAAGAAGTGCTGCGGCTCTAAGCTCTGGAGAACGAATTCCCCACTCTTCGCTGATTATCTTCTCAACCGCAGCACAGTGTGTAATATAGGGAGTTCCCTCCGCACGTACCTGACCTTCATGGGCTTTCTGGGCGAATTCATAAGCTTTTGTAAAAAGCGGGGCTGCACTTGGGAGTTCCGGTTTCATCTTAAATTGCAATTATACCACTAGATTGCTAAACTGGATTAATGATGAGAAAAAACGAATCAGGGCAAGCTTTAGTTTTGGTTCTACTTTCTTTATCTGTTGTTCTGACTCTTATTCTTTATGTTCTTTCCCGTTCGGTTACCGATGTTGCGGTTTCTTCGCAACAGGAAGAATCCGTTCGAGCTTTCTCGGCGGCTGAGGCTGGGGTAGAAAGAGCGTTAGTTATAGGTACCAGTAACGGAAATACTATTGGTGATGCTTCCTATACTGCTAGTGTTACCAGTTTTGCCCAAGGGGATACCAGTTTTTCTTTTCCCAATTCCCTCTCCGAAGGCGACACGGCGACTGTCTGGTTCATGGGTCATGATGCAAGCGGGAATCTGACCTCATCTGGAGCGTTTACGGGTAGCCATATAGAAATTTGCTGGGGAAATTCTGGAACAATTTCGGATTCTACCCCCGCGATTGAAGTTAGTATCCTTTATGAACAGACTCTTGGTAACTTGGCGACGGTTAGGATTGCCCGTAAGGCGGATGACCCTAACACTGCGAGAGCGACCTCAAACAGTTTTGCACAACCCCACACAAATACTTGTTCAATTGGAGGTGTATCTTACCCGTTTTGGGATAATATCAACTTTACCTCCGATTTATCCGGAGTGAATCGGAATGGACTTGTTTTGGCAAGAATAAGGATGTTTTATGGAACGTCTCAGCCGGTTGGTGTTTCTGTTACCGGAGGGGTTCTTCCCTCACAAGGAGCCAGTATTATTTCAACGGGGGTGGCCGGAGGCAGTAACCGCAGGATCAATGTTTTTCAGGGCTGGAATGAATTTCCTTTTGCTTCAGAATCTCTTTTTGCTCCCGCAGGGATTACTAAGCCGTAAGTCTTTGGAGCTTTCGGCTGGCCACTAGCTGTTAATTGTTAATTTGTTGAGGGTTGACGGTTCCAGTTATGGAGCCACTTCCCTCCAGCTCATGTTGCGGGCGGAAAGTTTGGATGGGAAAAGGAGTTCAAGGGCAGGAGAATACTCAAAGACTTCAGAAGGAGTGGTTGCATTTTCCGTTGTCCCCAGGTCTCTTTGTAGGTTGGACCCTCCGTAGGCAACTACAGTTCCTTTTATGTAAAGCTGGGTGTCGCCTCCCCCTGTATAAAATTGGTTATCTGCAACAAATATTCCTTCAAGGTTTGGCGATGTTGATGTTCCGCCACCTACAGTAGGTGAAATAGTAATATTTCCATTGTTTCCATCTGCATCTTTTCCTGCAATAGCCAGGAAAAATCCGGATCCGTCAGTCAGGGTGATATCCCCATTTATGATTATGTTTGCTCCTTTGGCGATAAGTATTACCTTTTTATTTGTTAGACTAACATTACCATTAATGTTCAAATCCGGGATTGAACTTCCGTCGTATGCGTACCAGTAATATCCGTCGAGAGAGACTACTCCCGAATTCAGAAAAGTTGTGTCTATCGGGGATGATGTAATTTGGTTTATGGTTGTATCTGACGGAATTGCATTCAGGAAGAAGCTTGAATCATACGTTTTGATTCCCGAGTAACCTGAGTTTGCCAGCCAGTGGGTGGCAGAAACATTGGTTGAGGTTAGGTTGGTAGTATCTCCATATGCAGGGATGCCGGGATATCCCCCGTCCCCCACAATATCAAAGTACTTTCCTTTCGGAACAGCACTATTTAAGCTCCCATTGGTTGATACGTCCGAATCCTTTACCTGCCACCACGGCAAGGGAGGTGAAATAGTAATGGCGGAATCGGCGCTGCAGCCTAAGGTGCCATCGGTTAGATAAGCATTTGAAGTCACAGTAGCTGAGCCTTGCAATAAAGCAGTAAGTAACGTCTGGTAGGGACAAGTGGTATCGGAAGCAGGATTGACAGAAAGATAAGTTGGTTTATCGGAAGAGAAAGCAACATTTTGGATTCCGTCACCCGAAGAAATAGTTGACGCTATAGTTTGACTTGTTCCCTGACTCATAGTTAAGGAAGAAGGCAAGAGATCGCAGGATGATATAAAGGTTGCACTTTTGGTTTTATAGCAATGATTTGCTTTAAAGTTCATTATTTCCCAATAGTAAACGGTTCCCGGGGCCAGAAGGTTGTCAATAAAATAACTACTTTCGTTTGATGGCAGAGGAAGCATACTTGAATCTGCACGCACGGGACAAGCGCTGGTGTCTCCAAGAAGACTTCCCGCACAACCGGTTTGCGGGTTGACGGGGTCGGTGCTTACCCATAGAGCTTGGTAAGTGCCATGTGCTCCGGGAGTCCAATTTAAAATTGCGCTTGTGGGAGAAGTTCTTGTTGTGCTCATACCTGTCGGAGCGGTTTCATTACAGCTTGTCCCGCCGCCGTCAGTGTCGTCGTTGCCGGGGGGGCCGCCGGGGGTTGGTGGTGGTGTTATGTCACTTCCAATTGGGCAACAACTAGTTTCATTGTTGCAGGCGTAGTACCCTGCCGAGCATGTTTGTTTAGAGCAACAGCTAGTATTCTCTGTTATACAACATGGATTACCAGTTTCATCCATGCATGGCGTTTCCCAGGTTTTACAATCATTTTTTACCCCATATATGTAGTTCCACTCTACACATTTTGCAGTTCCCCAATTTTGACAGGCTAAAATAGTCTTAGGGAAGATAAATGTTCCGATGGATATAAATATGAGTACTATTAAACAAAAGGTTGTTTTGCACATTGTCCGGAACTGGTATCTTATCTATTTAATCACTTCCTCCGATTCCGTGCAACAACTCAATACAAATCTAAATCTAAATTATTGATATATTAAATAATTAGGATAATAAATTGGAATATACTTAACTTCTTTGCTAGCAGTCTCATAAAAAAGATATCTTTTACTTTCGATCCAGGAAGTCGTTTTATTACTTTTACCAATAATCAACCCCCATGCATAAGTGCCATCAGGAAACTTATAAAGAAATATTGATTCACCACTAAGCCTTTCATCTTTAGCTAAACCACCAAACAACTCATTTTCAATGTTGGGATCCTTAATATATACTTTACGAAGTATACCGTCACTACCCGATGTGTAGTCATCCACAGCACTAGATGGATCATTCCGTGCTCCATTAACCCCCTTCAGATTAGTTTTGTCTAAACCCTCTTGGGCAAGACGTTCTGTTAAGTTATTGTTGAATACCCATGTGCCATCAGGAAGTTGGTCTACTCCCGTATTGTTGTCTGGATTGTTGTATACAAAGTCATTCTCCTTGGCTATCACCCGCCCTGATATGTTATCTGTAGCTATCAAAAGTCCTTCCTGGTCAAACGAGAGAGTGTACGTCCCAGGAGTCATGTGGAACATCTTTTCATAGTATATTGGTGCATTCTTAAGCTGATTTTCCTGTTTAGTAGTAAGGGTTGGAGTTTCCGTTGGCGTTGCAGTTTCTGTTGCAGTTGCCGTTGCCGTTGGCGCTTCCGCTGTTGGGGTCTCCGTTGGTGTCGGGGTTACTGTTTGGGTCAGAGTTGTTGTCGGCCTGATTTCTGTTGCCGTTGTTGTTGGCGCAACTTCTGTGACGGTTGGCCCTTCCGGTATGGGTACAATCGGTACCATTCCCGGAGAGCAGGCATTAACAAGGATCATGCTAAGTGCCATGGTCAAACCTAAGCCTTTTTTGCCTCCGATCTTTGTTATCACTTCTCCGGTAGCATCAAGGATACTGTCTCTGAATTTTTGAAGTCTTGATTGAAGCTTTGTATCATGGGTTGCCTCCATCAGGGCAATGGCTTTGGCATCGGCAACAATTGCAGCTTTTACTAAACCGTCTTCTGTTGAGGTATCTACCTTTCTAAGTTCCTCATCGTAAATATCTATTTTTCCAAGCACTCCTGCAACCTCAGTATCAGTGAGTCTGGGGCCTTTTGGAATCTTAACGGCACTGACTGATTCGGGGTCAACGCTGAAGCGTGAGACTACCTGTGCTACCTCGTCAATACCATCACACACAAACTGTTTTTCCCAGTACGGATTAGGCGCTTCTGCCAAGCCTGTTATCTCATCTATCTCCCTCACATCTACCATTATATACCTATTCTGCAAGCGTTATAGGCTCCTGTCAAGAAGTTCTTGTTTTTTTGAGAGGTTAAAAGTATGGTAAACTTTTTGTATGAAAAGAAAACTACTTTTGGCAGGACTTTCGGCAATTGTTATTGCGTCTTTCTTAGAGATAACTTTTTACTTTGTTTATATCTTTAAACCAATTGACAGGCTTGCCGGCAAAGATATAGGGGTACCCAGGGGAATTCCAACAACCTCTGAGATGTTTACTTCAATACTTCTTAACCAGTATATTACTCAGGCGGATGAATCAAAAACTTTTTATTCCCAAAGACTTGATGATTTCACCCAGGAACTAAAATCCGTGATGTTGACTAAAAGCAGTTTCGTAAAGTTGGCTGAGGCTAACTATACTGTCGCCGGAACTGTCCAGGTGATAAAAACCACAAATGATGTAAGTGGGGGCATATTCCCCGGTTATGATATAATTCTTAAGAATTCCTCTGGTGGTGAGATGACCGAACATTTAAGCCCTTCTGAAGCGCAATATGCGCAAGTTACCTTAATAACAATAAAATTGGGTAACCTTTACACGGAAAAGAAAGCGCTTACAGATATAAGTGTAAAAGACTATTTGGTTATAAAAAGAAGTACTAATTTGTTAAATCCAAAAGAGCTAAATATTGAAATTGAGATATTAAGAACCGTAAAGTGACCTTTGTTTTGAATGAAATACTCCTAGAGACATAAATAAGATCCAAACCAGACCGGGGATGGTGTAGGATGTGTCAAACATAAAGTTTATTAAAATTGCAATCAGAACCGCTCCCCAAGCAATGCCTCCGGCATTTTCTTTTAGGATATCCCGGGCTACATAAATCAGAAATATTAAAAAAAGAATTGAAAATATCCCAACTCCCGAAAGTGCTTCCAAAAAGATATTATGAGTATATATGGAGAAAGATATATTGTTTGGATCTTTCAAGCGATACTCGGTAGCAATTTGCTTAAAATTCCCCATTCCTATTCCTAATGGGTGCTTGGCAAAGGATTCAATACTTTGAAAGTAATAAGGTCTGTCAAAGAGTGTGGTTTTGCCAAAGCTTGAAAATATAAATAGGCCGGCAATTATACTAATTAAGGAAATAATAATTGTTTTTTTTAGTTTTGAGGAACCTGTTTTTTTAGCAACAATATAGCCAAGTCCTAAAGCCAGTGATAAATAAGCAGATCGGGCGTTAGATAAAACCAAAAATATGAGGCCTGAACCGGTAATTAACCAATTTTTAAACTTAAAGTTATTCCATTCAAGTCCGATCAGGGCGACTAAGGTAAAAGCCCAGAGATCTCCGATATCCCAGTGCTTTATGGGTGTTGACTGCTCGAAAAAGAGTTCGGCTAGTTTAATCAAGTTAATATTAAAAATTATAGAAGAAAGGTAGATTAGGGAATATATGATGCTAAGGCTAATTAGAAACGACTTTAATATTTTGCTTCCGTTTTTGAGGTTATAAAATATAAGCCAGTACATTAGGCCCTCCCCCATTACCGTCGCATAGTAAAAAGGGTTTAATTTGTCCTTAATAAAAAGTAAATACAATTGGAGAACTGCCACAAAGAGGAGCATTATTGTGAAATGTTTTGGGAAACTTATTTTTCCTCTGTCTCTTATCAGGGCGATTAATCCTAAGCATGAAGCAAAGAGAGAAATAAGAAGGGAGAGCATCATGGTATCGCTGTTAATGCCCGAAACGAAAATTGCCAGGAAAGAGAAAACCAGAAACAATCGGAAAATCATATTTCGTTTTAATTTTACCATTTTTGAGCTATGATGAATTTGGGTAATGAAATATCTAAGGTTTTTAATTGTAGTTCTGGTTATTGTGCTGGTGGGGATTGGGGCTTTTTACGCATATTTGGTACTTAATACCTCAAAATCGGGTAAAACTCTCAATACAGAAACCGCGAGACCTTTTCCGATTGTACAAGAAGTGAGTAACTCGTCTCCTGTTACTAAGACCCAAGACTATACAAGTGCCGATTCAACTGCTTCCGGGGGAATCCTCAAAATTCAAGGGCATTTCCAGGTAGTTGACCTTGGAGAAAAAGTTATTAATGGTATTACGTATACCTATGTAATTGGGATTCTTGATGATAACCGCAATCTTTCAAGAATATGGCTTACGGCAAATGAGTATGAGGAAATAAGCAAAGTTCTCTCGGCTGGCACTATTTTTCAGGGTTATCCCGTTATACTTACTCTAAGTCAAAATGCGGTTAGTCTTGAAAAAGTTCTACCTTAATAAAGGGTAAAGGCAGTTGACTGGAATCCCCATATATAGTTAAATGCATATGTATCCTGCCATGGTTGGAATAGATGTAGGGAGTAAAATAATTAAGATCGTTGAGATTGAAAAAGAAGGAGGAATCCCTTCCCTTAGCGCTTCAGGAATAGTGGGTTATTCGGGAACCACGGTTGATAAAATGACCGACGATAAGGAAATGGCCTCCTTGGGACAGATTATTAAAAAGCTTCATGATGAAGCCGGAGTTTCATCAAAGGATGTGGTAATTTCACTTCCCGAGTCCTTGGTTTTTACACGTACTATTAAGTTTCCTCTTCTGACTGACTCCGAAATTGCCTCTGCTGTGAAGTGGGAATCCGAGCAGTATATTCCAATTCCTATAAATGAGGCAGTTATTCAGCACACAATTTTAGCAAGAAATGAGAAATCCTCTCCTCCTGAGGTATTGGTTCTACTAGTTGCTGCACCCAGGGCAGTTATCGAAAAGTACATGAAAGTGATTCAATTGGCAGGGCTTAATACCATAGCAGTTGAAACGGAGCTCATTGCCCTAACCCGCTCGCTGGCTCCCCCCGACAGAACGGTTCTTTTGGTGGATTTAGGTGCCACCTCGACCAATATTGCAATTTCCAAGCTGGGGCTTTTATCCTTCTCAAGATCAATTCCTGTTGCGGGAGAAGCTTTTACGAGAGCTGTTTCTCAAGGACTTGGAGTTACAGCACAACAGGCGGAAGAATACAAAAAGACCTACGGACTTGTCACTGCTCAGCTTGAGGGCAAGGTTAAGGGAGTGTTGGATCCGGTTTTAAGACTTGTGGTTGATGAGATTAAAAAGGCAATCAGTTATTATCTAACCGAAGAAAAGGGCGAAACCCCGAGTGCCCTTATTGTAACGGGTGGGACAAGTGGAATGCCCGAAATTGTTTCAATGCTAACAAAACTTGTTGGAATGGAGGTCTTGGTAGGCAATCCTTTTGCAAAAATTAAAGTCGATTCGGAAATTGTCAAAAAGCTTGCCCCTTATGCACCTCTTTATAGTGTGGCAGTAGGCTTGGCTTTGAGAGAATAATATGCCTGTAAATGTTAATCTTTTACCGCCCGAACTTTCAGTAAGCAAAAGCCTGAACGATCTGATAAAAACTTTAAGGGCCTTGGGAGTGATTGCAATAGCAGCATTTTTGGTTTTCGGAGTCGGAGTAGGTGTCTTTTTTGCGATTAGCACGGTTACTTTGGGTAGTATAAATGCAAATGTTGGCCGGCTGAAGAGTCAGGTGTCTTCCCAAGAGAAGAGCGAACAGCAAATTGTCCTCCTGAAGGACAGAATTACAAAAATTACTTCTGTCCTGACTATACCGAATAGTCTATTGAACTTGACGGCTATCGGGTCATTTTTGTCCAAATTTTCGGGTAGTGTCTCTATAGACCAAATGCAAATTGATCCGGCAGCGATTGTTTTATTGGTTAACCTTAAAACGAATTCTGATCTTTCAACTTTTTTGGGATTGCTTGAGAATTCCGCTATCTTTAAGTCGGTGAATCTTACATCGTTTAGCTTTAGTCCGTCTTCTGGTTATTCGCTTGAGGTGAGCGTAGTCAGAAAATAGATGTTGGGTAATTTCAAAAAATTATGCAAAACTTATTAAAGTCTTTACCAGAAAGCGTCCGGCAGGTGGTTTCCGCCAGTGCCCCACTTCTGGTCGTGATAGTTCTTTTTGTATTTGTTGGAAATTTTGGAGTCTCGAAAGTGCTTGGGGTTAGAGCCCAAATTGGGGCGGCCCAGGTCGATGAAGTAACACTGACTCAGAAACTCAGTGTACTTCAGACTGTTTCACCTACTGCCGCAACAGGTGCGAATGTTGTGGTTTCAGCAGTGCCTGACGCGAACCCTGCCCTCGCCGTAATTTCGCAACTGAAAATTCTGGCGTCGGGAAATGGGATTATACTTTCTGCAATTAAAGTTGCAACCGGAGCGGTAAATCCGTCCGGTTTGAATAATGTAGACATTTCCTTTACGGCAGTTGGAACTAGGTTACAGATTTTTAGTTTTCTGGAGGCAACAGCACAAATTGCACCAATTACTATTGCCGATAAAGTCAGAATGGCGGAGAGTGCAGGTGCTGTGAGGGCTGACATAAGCGTAAAGTCATATTGGGCGGATTTTCCAAAAACTATTCCTTCAGTAACTCAGCCGATTACGGATTTGACGCCACCCGAAAGGGAGACTCTGGCTAAAACAAGTGCCCTTACCCAACCTACCTTTTTGCAGGTGTCCCCCTCACAGGGTAATGTGAACCCCAATCCTTTCGGGCAATAATTTTGTCTGGGGTAGCGTCACTCGACGTTAAGAGAAACGGCGGTTTTTTCTAGCGTAGCGCGAACTTTGAGGATATTTCTGAGGGATTTGATCATTCGCCCGCCCTTTCCGATAATAAGACCGACGTTTTCGGGAGCGGTTTTAATTGTGTAGACGACTCTCCCTGCATCCTCTTGCTCGACTATTTCAAACTTTTCCTCTCCCAAGAGGCCTTTAAGTAAAAATTCCAATAAGTCCTTCATAAAAATTAATCCAAGAGTTTCTTGATAGCTGCACTAACTTGCGCGCCCTTTTTAACCCAGGCGTTTATTTTTTCTTTATCAATTTCTTTAGTTTTTTTGGCGGGATTCCAGATACCCATAATTTCCAGGTATTTGCCAGTGGCTTTTTTTCTTGAATCAACTGCAACTATCCTGTAAAAAGGGGCTTTCTTCCTGCCGAATCTTGAAAGTCGAATTGTTACCATATGGCGCCTATTCTACCCTTTTTACCAAAACCTGTCTAGCAGCTTCCTGTTCTGCCGAACTTTTACTTTTTCCCTCTCCCTTGCCCCAGGACTCGTCGTTAACCACGACTTCAATCACAAATTTTTTGTTATGGTCGGGGCCCACCTCCTCAACAACTTGGTATTTGGGTGCGGGAAGACCAAGTCCTTGGACATACTCTTGGAGTCTGCTTTTGAAATCCTTAAGGGGCTCGGTTGCCTTTTTCTCGACTTCGGCAAGTAAGTTGTTTTTGATAAACTCTTCGGCGCCCCCTATTCCCCGGTCGATAAAAATTGCTCCGATTATAGCCTCAACCGTATCGGCAAGGAGTGATGTATTACCCCTCCCTCCCCCATCCTCCTCGCCTTTTGAGAGGAAAAGTTCAGGTCCCAAGTCAAGTATTTTGGCTACCTCTGCCAAGGCGACCGTATTTACCAGGTTTGCCCGAAGAGCGGTAAGATATCCTTCCTCTTTATTGGGAAATTTGTTGTAAAGTTCACAGGATGCTACAAACTCGAGGATTGCGTCCCCCAAAAACTCCAGGCGTTCATTGGAAGTTCTTTCGCCTTTGTGCTCATTTACCCAAGAACGGTGTGTAAGAGCCAGGTCCAGTAAGCCTTTATCCTTAAAACTTTCCCTAAGCGTTTGTATTTTTTTCATAACAGTTTCGATGTTATTGGTGTTCTGTTAGGGCTTCGACCAGATCCAGGAATGTTTCTATTTCAGTCAGATTGATGTCGGTAGTTTCCATCCCCATTCTTGTTAAGACTTCCATAAAGTCGGTTAAATCTGTTGCCTTCATATGAAGATCCTCTGTAAGGAGACAATCATCCTCTATATCCTCCGTTTCGACGCCCAAATAATTTGCGAGCTCGCGTCTTACGATCTCTTTGGTATTATTAAAATCATTATCCATTTTTTTGTTCGGGTTCGTCTTTGTATATTGTACCAAGTACCCCATTGATAAATGAAGAAGAAGATTCGCTGCCAAATTCTTTTGCAAGCTCAACCGCTTCATCAATTACCACCTTAGGAGGGGCATCCTCGCAGGAAAGCTCGTAAACGGCTAGTCTAAGAATTGCCAGGTCGATTTTATTTAATTTATCTATTGGCCATTGGGGGGCAGCGCTCTGAATTAATTTGTCTAATTTTTCTTTTTGGTTTAGTATTTTTTGAACGAGATCGGGAGGTTTGGGTTGGGTTGCAAACGTTTCGGCAAAGAGAATCTTAATAGCTTCGCGTCTCCTGAGATGTCTGGGATCAGTTGAAGTTTTCACCTTATTATTATCTGTAAAATCCACAATAGGGACAAGCGCGGTGAGATTCTTTTAGTTTTTTACAGTTCGGACATTTGCTAAGATTTCCAAGCCTAAGCTTCGGCTGCCCGCCGCGCCTGATGTCACTTCTACTCCTGGTATGTTTTCTTTTAGGTAGTGGAGTCATACAAACGTGAATTTTACATCAAATGGGGTGCCATGTGCAATTGCCTAACAAAGTATATTTTCATATTTCTTTGTGAGTATAGGATATTTTTGAGGGTTTTTGAAAACATCCTCCGCAATCGACTTTGTTTCTTTAATCATTTTATAATTACTCCAGGACGCTATTTTAAGCTCGTCAAATCCGTGTTGGGCTGTACCGAAAATTTCTCCGGGCCCCCGCATTTTAAGATCCAACTCAGCAAGTTCAAATCCTGAATGCATTGTCTCCATTGCTTTGAGGCGACGGAAAGCATTTCCCGAATGGAAATTGGAAAAAAGCAGACAATAAGATTTCGCATCTCCCCTTCCCACGCGTCCTCTAAGCTGATGAAGCTGTGCCAGACCGAACCTTTCAGCCGCTTCGATCACCATAATGGTTGCATTTGGGATATCGATTCCGACCTCAACTACAGGAGTAGAAACTAAAATATCGATCCTTCGGCTCCTGAAATCGCCCAGGACGATGTCTTTCTCTTTAGCATTCATTCGTCCGTGTAATAGGCCTAACTTTAAGTTTTTGAGTACAGATTTTAATTTATTGAATTCAACTGTTGCGGCTTTTACTCCTTCCATGGTTTCTTCCTCCGACTCCTCTATAAGGGGACATATGACAAAAACCTGAGACTTGAGAGACAGGACCTGGGATTCTATCCATTTGTAAGCATCATTTCTTTTTTGGGACGGGACGACCCAGGTAACGATTTTCAGCCGTCCCGCGGGAAGTTCGGTTAGTACCGAAAGGTCAAGGTCTCCATAAGTAGTTAGCGCGATGGTTCTCGGGATTGGGGTTGCTGTCATTGTCAAAACATGGGGAGCTACCGATTTTTTACCTGACTTTTTAATTAAGTGGGCCCTTTGTTCAACACCAAAACGGTGTTGTTCGTCGATTACGACAAGGGCAACTTTATCAAAGCCGATTTTGTTGTGAATTAGGGAGTGCGTTCCGACAAAAATATCGCTCCTCCCGATTTCTACTTTTTTTACCTCGGATGTAAGTAGAGAAATTCTGACTGAGAACGGTTCCAGCAATTTTTTCAAAGTGACATAGTGCTGTTCTGCCAGAATTTGGGTGGGGGCCATGATGACCGTTTGATATCCGTTTGCAAATGCTGCGAATGCCCCGATTGCGGCAACAACGGTTTTGCCGCTTCCGACATCCCCTTCGAGCAGGCGGTTCATGGGTATAGATTTAGCGAGATCGTCGAGTATTTCGGTAGCGGCCTGTTTTTGCGAGTCGGTTAATTTAAAAGGGAGGGATTCTACAAATTTGTTAATTGTTAATTTGTTAATTGTTAATTTGTTTGCGACGGCATGCTTTTTCCAATCAATTTTTCTCCGGAGACTGGTTAGTTCGAGGGAAAGAAGTTCATTAAAAGCCAATCTTTTTCTTCCCTTTTGGGCCTCATCAAGGTTTTCCGGGAAGTGCACTTTTTCTATCGCTTCTTTTAAGCCGACAAGTTTGTGTTTGCCCAGAGTGTCTTTTGGCAGATTGTCATTAAGCTCTAATCCGGAGTCTTTAAATGCCGCCCTTATTAATGTTCTCATCCACTTTGACGAAAGCCCCGAAGTTTCGGGATAAATTGGGACTAAGCGTCCTGTGTGAACAGTTGGAGTATCCTCATTGGATAAGACTTCATAATCGGGGGAGGTTAGGCAGGGCTTTCTGCCGAAAAACCCGACTTTTCCCGAAAGAGAAACGGTTCTACCCGGATATAGCGTCTTAATCAAAAAAGGTTGATTAAACCAGACAACAGTAATTTTCCCCGTGGTATCTTCCACTGACCCGATTTGCATTTTGAGTCCCCTCTTTGAATAAATATTTTTAATGGAAACTATTTTGGCGTGAATTGTGGCAGTTTCGTCGGGCTGAAGACGCGAAATTGTTGTTACTAAAGAGTAATCCATATACCGGCTTGGGACATGGTAAAAAAGATCCTCGATAGTATTAATGCCGAGTTTCTCAAATTTTCGGGCAAAAAATGGCCCGATTCTGGGCAAATCGGTTATTGGAGAAGTTAAATCCATCTCCTTATGTTACTATAGATTCAAGAAAACCTCGAGCTTTCCTCGAGGATGAATTGAATCTAGAGCGAAGATTTTCTTTTAGAAGTGAAGCCGCTTGTTTTCAGCGGAAAATCTTACCTCGTATAGATGATATAGGGCAAGATGGCGCCTAAAAGGAGCGCGAGGGAAGCAATAATTGTGATTATTGCGAATATTTTTTTAGTTTTTTTGGAATACATAGTCTACTTGGCAACTCTTAGGAAAGTCCTATCCCCGATTTTTATTTTATCACCTATTTTTAATTTAAAATTCGGGTCAGAGATGGTTTTCCCGTTAACGTCAACCGCGTTTTGTTTAATCAGCTCTTTGGCGCTGCTCATACTCTGGCGAGACGTGAAGGGAATTATTGTTTTTGCCAAGGTTTCTTCTGCCTTGACTTTTATATCAAAAGTTGGTTTTTTCTCCTGGAAAGTTTGTTTGAAACTTCCCTGTGCTTTCTTTGCACTTCCTTCGCCCCAAAGAAGCTTTACTATTTCGAAAGCTAAATGTTTTTTCTCTTCCATTGGATTTTTTTTAATTTTTTCAGATAGTCCTTCAAGCGGAATTTCTGTAAGGAGTTCAAAACTAAGTAAGATTACTTCGTCGGGAAAAGACATTATTCCGGCATAGAAATCTTCAGGTTTGCTGTCTAGGAACAAAGCATTGCCTGTAGTTTTACCGACTTTGTTTCCTTCTTTGTCGGTAAGAAGTTTTGTTGAAAGGACATACTTTTCTTTTCCTTTGATAGCTTTCATTAAGGTTCTGCCCACAAGCATGTTAAAAACCTGATCACTGCCTCCGATTTCAAGATCAACGTCCATGACAACACAGTCATAACCTTGGGCGACCGGGTACAAGAATTCATGAAGATAAATCGGTTCATTCTTTTTAAGTCTTTCCTGGAACATGTCCCTTTCGATCATTTGCTGAACTGTGAGATTTGAAGTTATTTCTATGAGGTCTTTGAAGGTCATTTTGTCGCTCCATTCAGAATTAAACATAATTTTGGCCGGATTTGGCCCTTCGAAATCTAAAACTCTGCCGGCTTGTTCTCTCCAGGACTTGGCGTTTTCCAAAACCTGCTCACGGGTCAATTTTTTGCGGGTAGCGAGTTTATCTGTGGGATCCCCTATCATTCCGGTAAAATCCCCGACCAAGAAGATTACTTCATGTCCTAGTTTTTGAAATTGCCTAAGTTTCATTAAACCGACAAAATTTCCGAGGTGGAGTGACGGCATAGAGGGATCAAACCCCTGGTAAAGTTTTATTTTTCTTTTGGCCATCAAATCATGCAGGCCTTTTTTATCCGGCAAAACCCGTTGAACCCCCCTTGTCAGCACTTCTTCTATTTTGTCCATATTTAGATTCTAGATGTTTACAATAGCTCCGTCAAAGAGTTTTCTCCAGCGTTTCCAAAAAGATTTTTAAACCGTTCGAAAATTTTAAACATGAACTGATGCTTACCCACTCATTTGCGGAATGGATCTCCCCTCCCATCGGCTTCATCATCAAAACAGGAATATTGTATTTTGCAAAGTGGCTTGCATCTGAGGCTCCGTAAGCCGGTGAAATTATAATTTTTTTATCATAAGCTTTTCCAATTGAAGATATGAAGTCTTTAACAACAGGTAGATTAGTGTCAGTAAAGGTAGGAAGAGTGGTTGAGCTTACAGTAACTTTAATATCTGAACTGATTTTTTTAGTGTAGTCTTTTACTTGTTGTGTAATTTTTTCAATACTATCATTTTCAGGATATCTGAAATCAAGTTTCATCACCGCTTCCGGACAAACTTGATTAACGGAAATACCTCCTTGAATTTGGCCGATGTTCATTGTCGTATTCCAGTTTTCTTTAAGGCTGTTTTTCCCGTAAATTTCAATGAGCTTTTTGCCCAAAAGAATTAACGGATCAAGAGCATTTTTGCCCATCCAGGGTCTACTGGCATGCGCCGGAGAACCTTTGGAGGTAATATCAAGCCAACAAACCCCTTTGGCCTTATTGACAAAAGTTAGGTTGTCTCCTCCGTCCGGAACGATTAAACACTTGGGTCTAAATTTTAATTTTTCGGCAAGATACCCACACCCATCGGGTCCGCCCGTTTCCTCATCAGTTGTTACTGCGAGTGTAAATTTCAATTTTGACTTATTTGAGACAAGCTCATTAAGAAGTTCAATTCCCAATGGAATTGAAAATTTCATATCGCTTGTACCGCGTCCAAAAAGTTTATCCCCATCCATTTTGAGTTTAAATTCTTCAGGTTTTGCTGAAACCACATCCATGTGTACCAGGTAGCCGATATCGGGAGATTGGGTTTTAGTGTTGCTAGCCATCAAAATCTCGGCCTTGTTATTTTTAATTCTTTTGACGATTGCCTTTGGGTTTATCAAGGACTCAACATAGTCCAAAGCCTTGGAGTTTTCGGCCACGTTTCCTGTAATTGTTTCAAAAGAAACGAGTTTTGTTAATTGTGATATAAATATATCCTTTTTCACATTTCCTCCTTCTATCCTATTGGATTCTAAATCTTTACATACATACAGTCAAAAGTGATCCGGAATTTGCGACGGGCAGGCCGTCGCATTTCCCAAATACTCAAACTTCCCACTTCTCCTCCTGTTTTGGCCAATTCATTTCGATTTCCCAAAACTGCTTAGATTCCTTTATCCATTCATTGCGTTTTCTTGAATGAATATCTTTAAATCTATTGATAATATTTTGGATATCAATACGAAAATCTTTTGGCAAAACCTCACTTACTTGAGCTGGTGCCAAAATGGTGGTTCCCGGACCCGATTTGTTGCTATGAAACCCAAGTGTGGCGATTAAAATAATCGGCCTGCCTTCTCTCCCCATCAGACGATCAACTCCGCAGATTACCATGTTTGGTTCACCGGACAACATTCCGATTAAAGGCATGTTTGCATCGGTAGCCTCGATAGGAAACAGCGAGCATCCGTCAAACATGTCGGATTCGTTAACAACTTCACTAGCAGGCCTGCCATGATCATTCGGTAAGGCCAAACGAAAGGGAGAAGTCTGGACAACTCGTAGCCGTGTTACGAAACCTTTTGTAGACCTATTGTTAATTGTCTCGCCCACCCGTTCACTAATTACTTTCCCCGGTTTTACGTCACTCGCAGACAGAATAAATTGTTCGTTCCTAAGCGGGTCGCCGTGGGCAAACAATGGAGCAATAGCAAAAGGCGTGACAGGCAAAATCTTATCGATTGTACCAAAAAAAATTTTTTGGGTCGCGAGGCCCGAGGGAATTCCTTCAAACTCGGCTGCAGCCCGCACCTCTGCCGTTAATGCTTTGTGTGGGTGGTTTTCTATATGAAACTTTAAAGCTTCAAGAATAACCTTTTTGCCTATTCCGTTGCCACGGTCTAGTGATACTGCCCGTCCGAGTTCCCACGCATTATTATCTTGTTTCACGAGGGAGGCAGTGGCGATGAATTTGCCATCTTTCTTGGCAAACCAAGTAAGAACATTTCTGGCATTAATATCATTAACAAGTTTTTCCTTGTTTTTTGTAATGCCATGTTCGACGTACATGGTCTGCAATAGTCTAACTAGGCTATTTGCAGTTTCTTCTGATGTTAAGGCTCCCGGGCTAACAATTTGCAGACCGGGATTACGCGCCTCAAGAGACATTAGTTGTTCATTTAATATTTCTTTATTCATATTTATCACCCCCTTTCGGGCCAATAAAAAAAGCCCCTCTGAACGCCAAAATTAATTAGCATTCAAAGGGGCCCTTTTAAGGACTGTACCACCCTTTTTCGACTATTCTCCAACAAAAAACCGCCCCAAAGCGGTCTTCGAAACTAAAGAATAATCCTTATTTTTCGAAAGCTTTGTTTCCAACACTTTCTAGCACTTTTACGGGCGCTCCCGGGCTCGATTTAGTCGAACCGGCTCTGCAGGGTAATTCGCGCTCATTTTGTTCGTTCGGTCTTTCATCAACCGCCGAATCTCTTTTGTCACCAAAATGAGGCTACTTCACTGCTTCACAGCCTTTAAATATGTTAACAACCTTATAGTATCACAAAATTTCTGCTTGTCAAATTAGGTCAGTTGACTGGCGGAGATTGCTTTAAGGGGTACTTTAAAGGGCTCTCCTTACAAGATACATTAAGGACACGGTCTTGCAAATATATTAATATTCATATTGATCGGTCACTTAGTGATGAAGAGAGGATTTTCAGACCAGCCCAAACTTATGTAAAGGACTTGCACAAATTACATTGCTTTGCTTGCGAAAATTGTGTATATTCTCACTGAATGACAAACGAAGTGAAAACAAAGGAAAAAATTATGAAAACTGCAGCCAACTTCGTTCCAACTCAAATCAAACTGCGCCGACCAGTCCCCTCGGATATCATGATCGCCCAGGAAGCCAAACTCAAGAATATCCTGCAAGTTGCTGAAGAGCTTGGGATTCGGCCGGATGAACTTGAACTCTATGGTCCATATAAAGCCAAAGTCAAACTAGAAATTCTGGAGCGGTTGAAGAATCGGCCAAATGGGAAATATGTTGATGTAACAGCTATTACACCCACTCCCCTCGGCGAGGGTAAGACCACTACCACAATTGGACTTTCACAGGCACTTGGGGCTCACCTCGGAAAAAAAGTAATCACTACGATCCGCCAACCTTCACAAGGGCCGACATTCGGCATTAAAGGTGGCGCAGCAGGAGGTGGGTATTCGCAGGTCGTTCCGATGGAGGATTTCAATCTGCATCTCACTGGTGACATCCATGCCATCACGGCCTCCCATAACCTGACTGCAGCAGCTATCGACGTTCGTGTAATGCATGAGGCGCAGCAGAGCGATGTAAAGTTATTTGACGCGCTTTGTCCACCAGGCAAAGCAGGCAATCGCAGGTTTTCGCCCACCATGTTGCGACGGGTGAAAAAATTAGGAATTAATAAAACTAATCCCCGTGATCTTACACCAGAAGAACGCAGTCGCTTCGCGCGTCTGGATATTGATCCGGCAACGGTTACTTGGAGGCGAGTGATCGACGTTAATGATCGTATGTTACGCGAGATCGAAGTTGGTCTGGGTCCAGAAGAAAAGGGATTTGAACATCGCTCCGGCTACGATATCACCGTCGCCAGTGAGATCATGGCGATCCTGGCTCTTACCACCAGTCTTGAGGATATGCGCAATCGTTTAGGAGCAATGGTAATTGCGACGAATAAGCATGGTGAGTCTGTGACCGCAGAAGACCTGGGTATTGCGGGGGCATTAACAGTCTTGATGAAAGATGCTATCAAACCAAACCTGATGCAGACCCTTGAAGGAACTCCGGCCTTTGTGCATGCCGGACCTTTTGCAAATATTGCTCATGGCAACAGTTCAATTATTGCGGACAAGATCGCACTCAAATTGGCAGATTATGTCGTGACTGAATCAGGTTTCGGCGCAGATATCGGCATGGAAAAATTTTTCGACATCAAATGTCGATACTCGGGCTTCATACCGCAGGTGGTTGTCATGATCGCAACCGTGCGCGCATTGAAGATGCACGGTGGAGGACCAAAGGTAATTGCAGGTAAACCACTTGCGGCTGAGTATACCGAAGAGAATCTTGACCTGATTCACAAGGGCTTGCCTAATCTTGAACGGCACATTCAAAACGCTCTTAAATATGGTGTGAATGTGGTGGTGGCTGTCAATTCGTTTGCCACAGACACAAAGGCTGAAGTAGAACTTGTTCGGGAAGCAGCCCTCAAATTGGGCGCCATGGACGCAGTTGTGTCAACTCACTGGGCGGATGGTGGTACAGGTGCGAAAAAACTGGCGGAAGCTGTAGTTAAAGCTGCCGAGAAGCCCAGCAATTTCAAATTCCTTTATTCATTAGATCTGCCCATCAAGACAAAAATAGAGACGATAGCCAAAGATATCTATCGTGCTGATGGTGTGGACTATAGTCCAGAAGCTGATGAGCAGATCGCTCGTTATAACCGTCTTGGATTCGATAAATTACCCATCTGTATGGCCAAGACCCATCTGTCCTTTACTACGGACCCTAACTTAAAGGGTGCGCCTACTGGTTTCCGTATCATGGTCCGCGAGGTGCGCGCGTCTGTAGGTGCCGGATTTCTTTATCCTCTGCTGGGCAAAATGAGCACAATGCCTGGTTTGCCAACCCGCCCTGCCTTCTATGATGTGGATTTGGATCTGAAGACCGGGAAAGTGGTTGGATTGTTCTAGTTGCCTTTGCAAATCCCTGAGGAAAAGCTTTATATTCGTTACAATACATTAAGCCTTCCTCAACTTTTGTCAAGGTCAAAAACTGGAGTTTGCTTTACTTTAATTACTTTTCTTCCACCCATCCATTTTTGAAGAACTGGGGGAATATTTACAGAACCGTCTTTGTTTTGGAAGTTTTCATATATAGCTATCATTGCGCGACCTAGTGCCAGTACGGTCCCGTTAAGTGTGTGGAGTATTTCATTTTTTCCATTTTTTCTCATCTTGATGTTTAGTCTTCTTGCCTGGAAATCTGTGGTGTTACTTGTACTTGTAACTTCACGGTACTTGTTTTGTGAAGGCATCCAGGCTTCGATATCAAATTTTCTAGAAGCCGCGTTTCCTAAATCTCCCGTTGCCATTTTAATCACCTGATAAGGAATTTTCAGTTCTTTCCAAATTTCCTCTTCTATACCCAAAAGCTTTTTGTGCCAGGAATCTGAATCTTTGGGATCGCAAAAAATCACCATTTCGACCTTTCTGAATTCGTGAACCCTTAGAATACCCCGGACATCTTTTCCGTAACTTCCTCTTTCATATCGATAACAATATGAATAGCCTACATACCTTTTAGGGAGATCTTTTGCGTCAATTACTTCGTCGGTATGCTGTCCAACAAGAGTAATTTCAGCTGTCGCGATCAGATCAAGATCTTCACCTTCGATATGATAAATTTGTCTTTCCTTATCACTTCTGGCTTGGAAACCGCAACCAACTAAAGTTCTCTCCTTAACGGCATTTGGGGTTATTACTGGCACGAAACCCTTTTCTGCCAATTTGTTCATAACATACTGCATAAGCGCTATTTCTAGAAGCGCGCCTTCGTTTTTGATGTAGTAAAAACCTGACTGTGCGACTTTTGCGCCGCGTTCAACGTCGATAGTTTCTGTCAGCTGCCCGATTTCTAAATGATCTCTGACTGTAAATGCAAAATCTTTGGGCTTTCCGACCTTTTTTAGCACTTCATTATCTTCAGGAGACCCAACCTTAACATCGGGGGCTGAAGGATTCGGTATTTTAAGCATTAATTCTTCAAAGACCTTATTAGTTTCAGAAAGTTTGTCCTCTTCTTCCTTCAGTTCTATTTTGAGTTTTCTTCCTTCGGCGATATCGTCTTTTGTTAATTTATTTCTTTTGGCACGCAAGGCTTCTACCTTACTCATGAGAGCTCTTCTCCTTTCATCAACCTCAAGGACATTGTCTATCAGGTCGCCATCAAAACCTTTGGCTTCAGTTGCTTTTTTGATTTCCTTTTTATGATCCCTAATTAGTGTAATATCTAACATATCTCGTCTGGAGCTTCCGGCTTTTAGATCCTTCGATTAGACTTAGGATCTTCGAGGTGCCACCTTGAAGCAATACTTAATTTTTTAGCTGTTTCGGGCTAACCCGGGAAAGTTTTTTACCCTTTCCGGCTCGGTAGTTGGAACCTACCTGTTAACGCCTTAGACCTAATAATAGACACATTTCTGCTTTTTTCAAGTATTACTTTTTACCTTGATTATGTCCCGGTCATTCATCCATTTTCGAAGAACCTTGGGGATAACAATGGAACCATCGGGATTTTGGTAATTCTCGTAGATTGCTATCATCGTTCGTCCTAACGCAAGCGCCGTTCCGTTTAGAGTATGAAGATAATCGCTTTTCCTATCCATTTGGTATTTAATATTCAACCTTCTTGCTTGAAAATCGGTTGTGTTTGAAGTCGATGTAACCTCTCTATATCTATGCTGTGATGGCATCCAGGCTTCCAGATCGTACTTTCTTGCTGCCGCATTTCCCAAATCGCCACTAGCCATCTTAACAACTTGGTACGGTACTTCCAGACCTTGCCAAAGTTCTTCCTCCGCCCCCCTCAGTTTTTCATGCCAACTGTCACTTTCTTCAGGCAAGCAGAAAATTACCATTTCAACTTTTCTGAACTCATGAACTCTCAAAATTCCCCTGACATCTTTTCCGTAGCTTCCGCGTTCCCCGCGGTAACAGTATGAATAACCAACGTATTTTTTTGGTAAGTATTTGGCGTCTATTGTTTCATCAGTGTGCTGGCCAACCAGTGTAATTTCTGCGGTGGCAATAAGATCCAGGTCTTCACCCTCAACGTGATAGATTTGTCTTTCTTTTTCGCTGCGGGGTTGAAAACCGCAACCAACTATATTTCTTTCCTTGACGACGTTGGGTGTTATTACTGGAGTAAAACCTTTTTCTTCCAGCTTACCCATAGCATATTGCACGAGTGCAAATTCCAGAAGAGCTCCCTCACCCTTGACATAATAAAAACCCGATTGTGCGACTTTAGCTCCGCGTTCTGTATCTATCGTGTCAGTTAAATTCCCGATTTCCACATGATCGCGGATTGGAAATGAAAACTCTTTGGGTTGACCGACCTGACAGAGTATTTCATTATCTGCTTCTGTACCGATTTTGACATCTGGTGCTGAAGGATTAGGGACTCTCAGCATGAGATCCATAAACATTTCGTTTGCAGCTGTTAAGATATCCTGCCTCTCTCCCAAAAGTGTCTTGATTTCTCGGCCTCGGGCGATGTCATTTTTGGTTAATCTGTTTCTTTCTGCCCGCAGAGTCTCAACCTCCTTAAGGATGGTTCTTCTTCTCTGGTCAGCAAGAAGTAGTTCATCAACCACTCCGCCATCAAAACCTTTGGCTACCGTTGCGTCTCTTATTTCATCAGGGTTATTCCGGATACGCTCGATGTCTAGCATTGATAGCCATCATACCACCCCTGTCAAATACTTGCCTGCCGGAAGCGATTTTGCCGATTTTGGTTAATGTTTTATCTTCTATAAAAATATCCGCTTCTTTCTTGACGATGTCTCGTACTTTTATTCCCCCAAAACCGATAAACAAATCGACCACATCTTTTGCTTCCAAGTCAGTAACTCCATCCCCTACAAACATAGTTGATCCCATCTCGGCGATTTTCTTGAGGACAATTTTTTTGCCGTGGTTGTGGGATAGCGGGTTTTCATGGTTGAACGAGCGGTATTTTCCTCTAGAGTCGAATAAAAGCTTATTTGAAAAAACGTGTGATTTGGGAACTCCGATGTGTTGTGCGAAAATATGGAGAGCATTTTCAAAACCGCCTGAAATAATATATATACTTTTCCCTTTATTTTTTAGGCCGGAGATAAGATTCTTGGTTCCTCGGGTTATCATTTCTATATACTTTTTACCGAGCCATATAAGATCGCTTTTATTGGGTTTAACCAAACTTAGGCGCATTTCCAAAGCTTCGGCATAGCTTGTATGCCCGTTCATTGCGTGATGTGTAATTTCTTTGACTTGTTCTTTAACACCGTGCTTTTCGGCAAGAAGATCGATTCCTTCCACAGCAGAAAGCGTGCTGTCGCAATCAAATACGATGATGTCATAACCGTTTGGATTAATTCTTCGTTTCATTTTTTGAAAACGAAAAAACGCCCCCCGGCGGGCGTTTTATAAAACAATACCCCACCGAGTTCAGAAAGAACTAGATGAGGATAATACTAGTTGTGTCTTATTTATGTAAATTTCCATATATTATGTATTTTAAGTTATTTGTGATAATTGTCAATGGCGCATTCTAGGCGAAAATTGGGCAATATTTGACTTAAGTGCTACAATACGTTCGAATGATAGAAATTAAAGTTGGACATCAAGTAGATTTTGCTAATTACTGTCCTGTTCTCAGAAAGCAACCGGCTGAAAGACCAGTTGGGTTCTTTTTCGATTGTGAGCAAGAGGGGTTGATTGCCTCTGAAGTTTCTTGCCCAAACGGTGGCCTTCCAGGGGTGGAAAAAAGATCGGATTCAGGTTTCCTAATTCATATAAATCCTGATCGTATTGTTGCATATTGTAACGGTTGTACTAAACTACCTCAAGGTTTTGAGAAGCTGTTAGAAACTTTACGAGAAGCATAAACCCATTTCTTTTGGTGCACACTTGACAGTATATTTTTGCTTGATATACAATCCAAAGCCATATGTCTAATAAGGAGTTTTTTCGATCGTACGATTACGGGGATTTAATACTTCACGAACACTGGCGCCTTCAAAATATTAAAATAGAACATACTCACGGTGAAAAAATACAACAAAGAGGATGGGGTTCTGTCTTGAGACCGGATGGCGAGTACGATCTTGTGTCTGAAACTATAGATTCATCAAAAACTCCATTTGAACCACTAATATTATTAGTGCCCCCCGAGCTGCTTGGAACACACGAAGCTACAGACCCTGATCATATTCCGGTAGAGGGTGAGGAAAAGCGAGGTTTTGAGGGAATAGATTTGAGCAACGGATGGGATGGTTCACCGCTTGCTGCTGCGTGCTTCGCTGTTTGTAAAGGTGATGAAATTATCAAAAGTGATATTTACCCGAGTATTTATAGAACTTTATTATCTCATGGTGGCATAGGTATTTTAGATGATTTGGTGTACGGTGATTTGGGGGTCTTGGACGGCCATCATAGAAGAAGACTGGCTGCGGAAGACCAGCCTAGACTGAAATATGTTCCGGTTCAAATAATTCCATATCTGTATGATCCATCTGTTATTCTTAGAACCTGGCACTATGACGGTAAAGTCTGGAAAGCAGAGCAGGTGTTTGAGTGTTTTAAAATTCCTGACAAATTTGCGGATGCCAAAAGAACAAAGTTTGGGATTACCGGGAGGGATGGTATAACCCGAAGAATATTGGATGCTCAACCTGATATTCACATTCCTCTTGAAGACTTAAGATAGTTCTTCTGGTTTTCTGCCTGATTTATCCCTGGGACAATTTTTCGACCACCCTTTTTGGTGTACAGGAATTGCAAAATACATCATAGAATTCGCGTGCGTTATGATCTCTTTCATGGCGGACAACGATAGGATTATCTCGGCCGCAGGAAGTACATTTTTGAGGGTCACCCCTGGCGGGGTTAAAAGCATAAAAAATTGTTACATGGTTCATTTCCGGCCAGATTTCCAGAAAAGCGCCTATATATTTTTTAAGATCTTCGCGGACGATACGTGAATAGGTAGCGCCGGCTCTTTCAACTGACATAGTTTCCCAACATCTTGTAGAAGTTCATCATGGCTTTGATGCCATTTAAGAAGTTGTCTATGTGGAAATGTTCATTCGGAGCATGCGCTCCGTCATCGGGAAGCCCGAATCCAATCATCAGGCAAGGAACTCCCAGAGCTTTTGTCATTATCGGGACAAAACCAATGGAACCACCCACTCCTGTAAAAAGAGCTTCTTTATGAAATGCATCCTTAAGCGCCTTTTTGGCGATTTCAAACACAGGATTTTGTGTAGGAGCCTTGTAAGGTAAGGCATGGGAGTGATTTACAATTTTCAACTCTACACTTTTGGGTACTAAGGTTGTGACATATTTTTCAAAAGCCGCATATATTTTTTCGGGGTCCTGATTTGGAACCAAACGCATACTTATTTTTGCAGAAGCTCTACAGGGAATAATAGTTTTTGATCCCTCGCCCTGATAGCCTGAGGTCAAACCGTTTACATCAAGAGTGGGTCTGGACCATAATCGTTCGTTAAGATTGAAGAGTTTTTCTCCACCGCCAACCGCAAAGACTTTGCCGTCATCCTTGATTTTTTGAGCCGTAATTTTAACCTTTTTATAGTCTTTTATCTCATTCTTTGTGGGGTTTACGATATCCTTGTAAAAATCCGGAATCAGTATGATGTTGTTTTGATCTTTTAACTTGGAAATTAGGTGGGAGAGAAGTATTGCAGGATTTTCTACGGCTCCGCCAAACTGGCCCGAATGTAAATCATTATTGCCTATTTTTAAGAATACCTCGGTGTATATAAGTCCGCGGAGACTTGAATCGATGCAGGGTTGCCCTTTTTTAATCATTTCGGAGTCGGAAACAACAATGTAGTTGCACCTAAGGAGTGTCTTTGCATACTTTTTAGCCAGTATGTCGATACTTAGCGATCCGATTTCTTCCTCTCCCTCTATCAGAAATTTGAAATTAAGTTTCAGGTTTTTGTTTTCCTTTATGACGCTTTTTACGGCAAGTATCTGAGCCATAATTTGTCCTTTGTCATCGGTTGACCCTCTGGCGTATAAGATTCCGTTTATCACTTTTGGTTCAAACGGATTTGTTTTCCATTCATTTAGGGGTTCTGCGGGTTGAACGTCGTAATGTCCATAAATAAGTATGGTGGGGAATTTGGCATTGAGAATCCTCTCTGCAAATACAGCGTTATGTCTTTTTCCTTTGAGAATTTTTGTATCGAACCCGCCACCTTTTAGAAATTTGACCAGAAAGCTTCTTGCTTCATTCATCTGGGAAAGGTACTGATCTTGTGTCGAAACGGATTTGATTTTCAGGAAATCCTTCAGAATATTCAGTTTTTCTTTTTGGTTCATATACAAATGAGATAATACTACGCACGTTTATTTTGTCAAATTTGTTTGCTTATGGCTACTTTGTTACAATAAGGTTTAGATGTGGAGAGAAAGGGTTCGGTACAGGCAGTCGCTTACTAGGAGTCGGAAACTGGTTAGACTCGCAAAGCTTGCCTTTTTCGGTGCAATAGGCTTTTTTGTATTTCTTTTTTTTATTCTCCCCCTTCTGGCTTTCAATCTCCCCTCACCCGATAAAATAGTCAGAACTCAAGGTTTTTCCACTAAAATACTGGACCGGAATGGCAATCTTCTTTACGATGTCTATGCAAATCAAAATAGGACCCCCGTAGTTATTGCCGACGTTCCTATCTATCTAAAGGAGGCAACGATTTCGATTGAAGACAAAAATTTCTACAAACACCAGGGCTTTGACCCGGTAGGAATGCTTCGCGGATTTCTTCGGATTTTTACCTCAGGCAGAGTCGAGGGCGGATCAACCCTGACCCAGCAGCTTGTTAAAAATGTTCTTCTTACGAACGACAGGACCCTTGTAAGAAAGATAAAAGAGTTCGTTTTGGCGATCCAAATCGAGAAGAAATATTCCAAAGACCAAATCTTACAAATGTATCTTAATGAAGTTCCTTTTGGTGGTACTGCCTGGGGAGTTGGAGCTGCGGCGCAGGTATACTTCGGCAAAGATGTAAAGGATTTGGATCTTGTTGAAAGTGCTATTCTGGCCGGAATGCCCCAGGCCCCTTCAACTTATTCTCCTTATTCTTCTACTCCGAAAGCATACGTTCAAAGGACAAAGGATGTACTTCGCCAAATGCAGGTTAACGGGTATATCACAAAAGATCAGGAAACTACTGCCGATGCAGCCCTTCCCAATTTCCAATTTCAGCCCAAAGGCGCGAGTCTTAACGCTCCCCATTTTGTTCAATATGTTCAAAAAATTTTGGAAGATAGGTATGGTCAGGCTGCAGTTGAGCAGGGAGGTTTAACGGTTACTACGACGTTAGACCTTGATCTCCAAAATCAAGCCCAAACTGCAGTTTCGGATGAAATTGCCAAAGTAGAAAACCAGCATATTACAAACGGGGCTGCAATAGTTATTAATCCGGAAACCGGTGAAATATTGGCAATGGTCGGTTCCAAAAACTTTGCGGCGGCGGATTATGACGGACAGGTTAATGTAACTATGTCACTCCGTCAGCCCGGGAGTTCTTTCAAGCCCTTTACGTATGTTACCGCATTCAAAAAAGGCTATACCGCTTCCACTCTTTTGATGGATGTTCCAACTACTTTTCCGGGAGGGGTCGGACAGCCTGATTATGTACCCGTTAATTACGACGGAAAGTTTAGGGGGCCTCTCCAAGTGCGGTACGCATTGGGCAATTCGATCAATATGGCTGCGGTTAAAATGCTTGCAACTATCGGAATAAAAGATGTTTTGCAAACTGCTACAGATATGGGAATTACAACTCTTCCCCCAACTCCCGATACTCTTAAAAGGGTGGGTTTATCTTTGACATTGGGAGGCGGTGAAGTCCGTTTAATTGACATGGCAGATGCTTATTCGGCATTTGTAAACAAAGGCGCGAGGATAGACCCGATAGCGATTTTAAAAGTGACGGATGTTAACGGAAAAGTACTGGAGGATAATCATCCGCAAAAGGGAAATAAAGTTTTGACCGAAGAGCAAGCCTTCTTAATTGACTCAATCCTTTCGGATAATAATGCGAGGCGCGATGTTTTTGGGCTAAACTCCCTTCTTAATGTCCCTAGTGTTATGGTAAAAACCGGAACGACGAATGATAAGCGTGACAACTGGACAATCGGCGGAAATGATAATGCGATGGTTGGGGTTTGGGTTGGCAATAACGATAATACCCCGATGCTTAATGTTGCCTCAGGAGTAAGCGGCGCCTCTCCCATCTGGCATAGGATTATTTTGCAGGCACTCAAAGGGAAACCCAGTGTCAACTTTGATGTGCCGGGAGGAGTCAGCCAGGTAAGTGTTGATTCCGTTTCAGGTTACCCTGCCCACGATAATTTCCCCTCTCGGCAGGAATATTTTATAAAAGGAACCGAGCCAACACTAGCCGATCCTGTTCACGTACTTCTAAAGGTTTGTAAAAGCGATGGAAAGCTGGCAACCCCTAGCGATATTGCTGCAGGGAATTTTGATTACAAAGAGTTTTTCCAGTTTGCGGAAAACGATCCGACAGCTGCACCAGGCGGACCTAATAAATGGCAGGAAGGGATAAATAACTGGTTAAATGGTCAGTCTGACCCGAAGTATCATCCGCCGACCGATTATTGTGGCACATCTAACCCGTTAAATGTTGATTTTACAAGTCCACACGATCAAAATTCCAATTTAAATTCAACCTTTACGGTTACGTTTACTGCCAATTCCAGCTCGGCTATAACACAAGTAGATTTGCAAGTTGACGGTACAACACTTTGTACATTCAATAGCGGCGCAAATAATTACAGCTGTGATATTAAGAATCCTTTATCGAATGGTAACCATACACTAAAAGCAGACGCAATGGATGCCGCGAACCATTCATCCAATAGAATTATTACAATTGCAGTTGGAGGACCTCTTGTAACGCCTACACCCTCACCCACACCCTCAGCTACTCCTTAATAGTTGCTCCAAATTTTGCCTTGACCGAGGATAGAATTTCTTTTCTTATTTTTTCAACTTCTTCATTAGTTAAGGTTTTTTTAGGATCCTGATACCAAATTCTGAAAGTATACGAATCTTTGTATATGTCTTCTAATTCGACGTTAATAATTTTTGACTCAAGCTTTTTAATGGTTTTAATGACTTCTCCGACTCTTGTTTTTGAAGGTAAGTTTAAGGTCAGGTCTTCAATCTGGGGCGGGTTTACCGGAACCGGTGAAAATGTTTTGAACTTTGACAACTTTGCCAGTGTTTCAATGTCCATTTCGAAACAATAAACTTTTCCGGAAATTTCCATAGCGCTTAGAACAACTGGATTTATTTCGCCAAATTCGCCGATAACACTTCCGCCTACCTTAATTGTCCCCGAATTGGTTTGATGCAGATACGGTTTGTTAACTTCAAACTCAATTGAATATTCTTCTATATTCAGTCTTGAAAGAATAAGCTCGACTGCTGTTTTGAAATTTCGGAAATCGCCGCCAAGATAAATCCCGGCGACTCTATATTTCTCGGCTGCCTTTCTGTCAACTTTCAGATAGACCTTGTCGATTTCAAAAAGCTGCAGTTTTTCGACGGGGTTTATTTTGATTGCAGCAACAAGACTCGGAATAAGCGATACCCTCATATATTTATACTCAAGACTGATCGGGTTTATTATTCTGAAATTGTTTTCTTGATTGATACCAAACTTTGTAAGGAGATCTTTCGAGATAAGCGATAGATTTTTGGCCTCTGAATATCCGGAGGAGACCAAAAGATTTTTAATATAAAGAATTAAGCTGTCGTCAAAATAGAATGGAATTTTTGTTCCGTTGACCCTCCCCGTGGGTAAAGTCATTGGGAATTTGTTATAACCGTAAAGACGAGCAACCTCCTCTGCCAAATCCTCCTCCATTTTTATATCTCCTCTGTATGTTGGAACTCTACAGCTAACCCCAATCTTGGACTTTTTGGGTGATAAATTTAATCTTGCCAAAATTTTAACAACTTCCGTGTCTGGAATCTTAATACCTAATATTTTTTCTAGCTTTTCAAAAGTCAAGCCAGTTGTTTTCGGTTCAAACTTTTCCATTTTAAGATCAATCAGTTTTGAGGCGATTTCTCCACCGGCAAGGTCCAGAATTAAATTTACGGCTCTATTAAGGCTATTAACGGTTCCCCCTTTGTCTGGACCTCGTTCATAAATTGCCGAGGCATCGCTTCTAAGCCCCATTGCGATAGACGCTCTTCTAATAAGAACAGGATTATCGATTGTTACATGGAGTAGAATGTTTTTTGTCGAATTTTTAACTCCGGAGTTTAGCCCTCCTTTTATTCCCGCCAAATCGATTAGACGTTCACTGTCTTTAATAATAATTGCGTTTTTTGGTAATTCATAATTAAGTCCGTCGACAGAAGTAAATTTTTCTCCACCTTTTGAAAGTTGAACGATCATTTCCTGTCCATAAATTTCATCATAGTCAAAGGCGTGCATGGGAATGCCAAGTTCGTACATCACGTAATTGGTAACATCGATTACATTGTTTATTGGGGTGTGTCCCATGAACTTAATCTTGTCTTGAAGCCACTCGGGTGATGGTTTTATTTCTATGCCTTTGATGACGATAGCGCTCCATCTTTCAAATAAATTAAAGTTGGGGATGAGATCAATCGGGAACTTGGCGGTTTGAGAAGGCAAGTCTTTAATTTTAGGTTCTTTGATTTTAGTGCCCTGAATTGCGGCAATCTCCCGGGCGACACCCACGACCGACATCCAATCGGGTCTATTGGCAGTAACTTCGACATCAAGTATTGTTTCATCTCCGACTTTTTTGGTTGTTTCGCAGGTAAGTCCAACTTCAGTCATTTTCCACATCAAATCCTTCAACGGTAATTTGATGTCTACATAGTCTTTAAGCCAGGAAAGAGGAATTAACATATTTAAAATTGTTTCAAAATCCTTAGATCGGGTGTTGTCAGAGTTCTTAGATCTTTTATTTGATATCTCAAATTTACAATCCTGGACAGGCCTATGGCAAAGGCGAAGCCGTTCCATTTTTTGGTATTAATCCCTGCCATTTTAAGAACATTTGGATGTATCATTCCGGCCGGCATTATTTCACTCCAACCGGTATTTTTACAGAACGAGCAGCCTTTGCCTTTACAAATAGTACACTGCAGATATGTATCCACTCCCGGTTCTACAAACGGGAAGTTGGTTGTGGCAAAGCGGATTTTTGTTTCTTTTCCAAAAAGCTCTTTTAAAACATAGTCAATCGTGCCGAAAAGGTCTGTTAAATGGATATTTTCATCCACTACAAATCCTTCAACTTGCCAGAATTCAAATCCGTGTGATGCATCTACTTGTTCGTATCGGAAATTTCTGCCCGGGGCTAAGACTCTGAAGGGTGGCTTCATTTTCTCCATGACCCGTCCCTGCATTGCGGATGTTTGGGTTCTGAGAATTGTCTCCAATGGTTTTAAGTCTGTTCCTTCAGTATCAATATAAAAAGTCATTTGGGTATCGCGGGCGGGATGGTCTTTAGGAGTATTTAAAACCTCAAAATTGTAGTAATCGGACTCAATTTCCGGTCCGTCGGCCATTTGATATCCAAGATAATTAAATATCTGTTTTACTTCTTTAAGTACCGGAGTCAAAGGATGAAGATGTCCCAAATTTGATTTAATTCCGGGTATTGTTAAGTCGAACCAATCCCTTTTTTCCGAAAGACTTTTAATAAGCTCTTGCTTTTTGTCGGACAAAAGATTTTCTATGGCAATCTTGCTTTCATTAAGCGTCATTCCAAATTCTTTTCTTTTCTCTTGTGGTACGTTCTTAATCTTTTTAACTAAAAGTGTAAACTTTCCGTTTCTGCCAAGATACGCTGCCCGCAATTCCTCAAGTTCCGTAGCATCTTTGGCGCCGGATATTTGTGCAATCGCCTCGTTTTTTAAATTTATGATTTCTTCCTGCATGTAATATCTATTCTAACATAAGGCTACTTTGCCTTTGGCAAAGATCTTGTTTCGCTTTGTACTTCGTATTATTTATATCTAGAAATAAAAAGCCTCCTATTTTCAGGAGGCAATTGATAGACGTAGCTTTACCTCCTTACTTAGGCTGGGTAAAGCTAAATCCTGCTTCTTTAACTATTTTCTTGAAAGTTTCGGGATCGGTTACGGCAATATCGCTTAGGATTTTCCTATCGATTTCAATTTTTGCCTTTTTGAGACCCGCAATCAGCTTTGAATATGAAACTCCTTCTTGCCTGCCCGCCGCATTTAGGCGGGAAATCCAGAGAGTTCTCAAATCTCTCTTTTTACGTTTTCTTCCGTGATATGCGTAAGCTCCGGCGTGTACCAAAGCCTCTTTGGCAACTTGGATACGGCTACTTCTGGCTTGCCTATAGCCTTTTGCTCTCGCTAATATTTTTCTGTGGCGTCTTGCCGAAATTGATTTAACTCTCATAATTTTTATTTGATAAAAAGCTTCAAGCTCTGCTTATATTTTAGTATTTCTCGGTTTTGCCCGCGGCCCTGTCCCGGTAGCCTTCCTGATCTTTTTTGCATAAAACCCTGTTAGCTCCTTCACCTTTTTAAGGTTTCTTAGTCTTTTTTTGGATTTACCGGCTTTGAGATGGCGTCTAAAGCTTTGACGACGCATAATCTTACCATTTTTGGTTATTTTCAGCCTTGTTGTAATGGACTTTCTGCTTTTTAACTTTGGCATTTGATATTAAATTTTCTGGACTTGATTTTTGGCATGGGATTGTATTTTAGCAGGTTTTTTGGATGTAGGTGAAATTACCGTTATCAGATGTTTTCCCAGGAACTTTGGTTCCATGTCTGTAACAATCGCGTCTCCAAATTCCGCCTTGATCCTATTAATAACATTATACCCGGTCTGCTTTACTCTCATTTGTGGCCCGGTAAAGACTATAACCACCCTGACTTTATTCTTATCGGCGAAGAATTCCTTAATTCTTTCAACCCTTATCTTAAAGTCATTATCTGCTATAAAAGGACTGAATCTGATTTCTTTAACCTCACCACCCTTAACTTTCTTTTGTTGGGCGCGGGCTTTTTTCTCTTCGGCGTACCTGAACTTGCCGAAATCTACTATTTTGGCTACAGGCGGGACAGCGTTTGGTGCGATCTCGACGAGGGTTAATCCTATCTCTTTAGCCTTTTTAACCGCCTCGCTTGTAGGCAGAACCCCGATAAGCTTACCGGTAGCATCTATTACCCTCAGGGAGGGAACCCTTATTTGATAATCTGTCCGCCAAAAAAGTTTTTGTTTTCCCAACTTGCTTAAGTTATGCGAATTGTAGCTAAAATGTGAGTTTTAATCAAGGATTAATTAGTTGATGATTTTTTCGTCAATTTCTTTTTTCAAAGCTTTGATGAATTCGTCTAAATCCTTGGAACCTAAGTCTTCTCCTCCTCTTTTGCGTACGGCAACTTTCTTGCCCTCAGCTTCGCGGTCACCCACGATAAACATATACGCAACTTTCTCAAGTTGGGCATCGCGGATTTTGGCCTGCAATCTTTCGTTCCTGTCGTCTACCTCGACTCTGATGTTTGCTTTCTTTAGCTCATCCGCAACTTTATTTGCATATTCCAGATGTTTTTCTGTAATCGGCAAGACTTTTACTTGAACCGGTGTTAGCCAGGTTGGGAAATTGCCGCCAAAGTGTTCAATCAAAAAGCCGATGAATCTCTCATGAGATCCAAGAGGTGCCCTATGAATTATGACGGGTATTTTTTCGGAACCATCCTTGTCAGTATATTTAAGGCCAAATCGGTCCCCCATAAATAAGTCGATTTGATTTGTGGAGATAGCAAATTCGCGGCCTATTGATGACTTGACAATAAAATCAATCTTCGGGCCATAAAATGCTGCGCTGCCGATCTGTTCTACCATCGGGATTTCAACTTGCTTAACCGCCTCTCTCATCAATTTTTCGGCAAGTGCCCACATTTTGTCGCTTCCCATATATTTCTTTTTGTCTTTGGGGTCCCTTAATGCCAGCTCCAAATGATAATTGGTTATTCCAAGGGTCTTGTAATAAAATTCATGGAGTTTCATTACCGTTACAAATTCGGTAACTGCTTGTTCTTGGGTACAATAAATATGAGAATCATTTTGAGACATACCTCTCACTCTCATTAGACCAAAAAGCTCGCCGGATGCCTCATAACGGTAGCAAGTTCCGTACTCGGCAAGCCTGAGAGGTAAATCTCTATAACTTCTGGGCCTGCTTTTGTAAATCATGTGATGATGAGGACAGTTCATTGGCCTTAAGTAATATTCCTCGCCGTTATCAAGTGTCATTGGCGGATACATATCCGCCTTGTAATACGGAAGATGCCCCGAAGTGAAATAAAGATCGGATTTTGTTATATTTGGCGTTGTTACTCTTTGGTACCCCCACTCTTTTTCAGTTTCTTTGGCCCAATTTTCGACTTCCTCCTTTATAATATTTCCTTTAGGAAGCCAAAGGATTAGTCCCTGTCCGATGTCTTCGGAGATTTCAAAAAGTTCAAGTTCGCGCCCCAATTTTCTGTGATCGTGAAGTTTTGCCAGCTCTAGATTCTTAAGATATTCATCCAATTCCTTTTGGGTTGGGAAGACAGTACCGTAAATACGGGTCAGCATTTTATTTTTCTCACTCCCCCGCCAGTAAGCTCCTGCGACGGAAAGAAGTTTGAAGAATTTAAGTTCTTTTGAAGGTTTTTCAATATGCCCTCCCCTACAAAGATCAGAAAAATCTCTCGATTTATAATAAGTGATCGGTTGACTCCCAAGTTCGTTGATTAGTTCCTTTTTATATTCGTTGTCTTTGTAATCTTTTAGGGCTTGTTCTTTTGTAACATCGATTTTTTCAAAACCTTTCCAGTTTTTTGCAATTTCATGCATTTTTTCTTCGATCTTTGGAAAGTCCTCTTCCGAAATTTTTACATCACCAAAATCAAAGTCGTAATAAAAGCCCTCCTCAATTGCCGGGCCAATTGTTGACTTTGTCTTTGGCCACAGTTCGATTACGGCAGCAGCCAAAAGATGTGCACACGAATGACGAAGACGCTCGAGACTATTAGATTCTTTCATCACACATATTGTATCCTAAAATTTGTTAATGTTTAAGAAGCTTTGCTTGTTTACGTGCTTCAACTTCATCAAGAATGATTTTCCTAATTCGAACGGATTTTGGTGTGACCTCAACAAGTTCCGTATCATCAATATATTCCAAAGCGTCCTCAAGATCCATTGTACGCGGCGTATTAAAATGTTCCATTGTTCCTTCGCCTTTACTCCTCATGTTTGATAATTTCTTTTCTTTGCAGACGTTTATTCGGAGGTCCCCTGTCCTGCTATGTTGTCCCACAACCTGTCCTTTATAAACTTTTACGGCTGGACCGACAAAGAGTTCACCCTGATCCTGAACCTGTGTCATTCCGTAAAGTCTGGTTTCTCCTGTTTCATAAGCTACCAAGCTTCCGCGTTCCCTCTCCCTTTGGAAGCCATCATCGGGGAAGAACTCAAAAAATGCGGCATTCATTATTCCCAAGCCTTTTGTATCGGTAATGAATTCACTTCTAAAACCTATTAGCTCTTTTGTGGCAACGGTAAATTCCAGATAGGTAATACTCTCGGTAGTTTCTAAATTGTCCATTTTCGCGTGCCTCTGACCCATTTTTTGTATTACTACTCCCGAATAGATTTCCGGTACTTCTATGTAAACTTTCTCATACGGTGTCATCTTTTTGCCATCAATTACTTTATTGACAACATGGGGACGACTAACCTGAAACTCGTAGCCTTCGCGTCTCATGCGCTCGATAAAAATTGCAAGGTGGAGCTCTCCGCGGCCGTAGACTGTCCAAGTTCCGTCAACATTATCCTTGACTTTTAAAGCAACGTCGGTTTCCAATTCTTTATAAAGTCTTGCTCTAATTTGACTTGAAGTTTTAAATTCTCCTTCCTTGCCACCAAAGGGGGAATTATTGGCCATAAAAACCATTTTTACGGTCGGTTCCTCAATATCCAAAAGCGGCAAGGCGATGGGCGTGACCGGATCTGCAATGGTTTCCCCGATGTTTATATCCGGAATTCCGGTTACGGCAACAATATCTCCCGCCAGGGCTTTATCTTCCTCGATCTTTCCAAGACCCTTGAAGGTGGAAAGGGATGTAATTTTACACTTGGAAATTTCACCTTCCCTATTTATATGAGCAATGTCCTGGCTGTTTTTAATACTTCCCGAGTGGATTTTCCCGATTGCAATCCTTCCTTTATAGTTATCATAAGCGATGTTACTCACAAGCATTTGTAGAGGTTTATCGATATTGGAGGCAGGGGCAGGAATATATTTTAATATTGCCTCAAAAACTGGCGAAATATCGGTCATTTTAGTTAAATCCGGTGTAAGACTTGCTTTGCCTTCCCTACCTGAAGCATAAATTGTCGGGAAAAGGGCGGTTTCTTCGTTGGCACCAAGTTCAAGAAAAAGATCAAAAGTTTTACCTTGCACGTATTCAGGTCTTACTCCTTTTTTGTCGATCTTGTTGATGATAACGATAATTTTTAGTCCGAGTTTAAGCGCTTCGCGTAGAACAAACCGCGTTTGGGGCATGGGACCCTCTTTGGCGTCAACTAAAAGGAGAGCCCCGTCAGCCATGGATAAAACGCGCTGAACTTCGCCCCCGAAGTCGGCATGGCCGGGAGTGTCTATAATATTAATTTTTACGCCTTTCCATTCAACAGAGGCGTTTTTGGAAAAAATAGTGATTCCGCGTTCTCTCTCAATTTCGTTGCTGTCCAAGATTGTGTCCTGCTCGGCAATCTCTTTCTTCATTGCGGTATGAGATTGACGCAAAAGAGCATCCACTAAAGTGGTTTTTCCGTGGTCAACATGAGCTATAATAGCAACGTTTCTAATTTCCATAACCTATAGCTGTTAAATTATACTATGAAAAGCTTTCTCAGGCAATCTCAAAATGATATAATTTCTTGTCGAGGGCTCGTGGTATACCGGTAACACGCTTCCATGGCATGGAAGAGTAGCGGGTTCAATTCCCGCCGAGTCCACTTATGTTTAGTTTTTTGCATGTCCTAATTCTCTCCGCTGTTGAGGGTTTAACCGAGTTTTTGCCGATATCTTCCACAGGGCACATGATTTTAGCCTCAAAGCTCCTTGGAATTACTGAAACCGATTTTGTCAAAACTTTTGAAATTGTAATTCAGCTTGGGGCCATTATGGCAATTGTTGTCCTCTATTTTAAAAAGTTTATATCAAACTTTAATTTAATTAAAAAGCTGATTACCGCTTTTATCCCTACAGCTATTGTGGGGTTTACCCTTTACCCACTAATTAAAGGAGTGCTTTTGGGTAGTTCCGTAATTACTCTTAATGCCCTGTTTTGGGGTGGTGTTGCTTTAATCGGAATTGAATGGTTTTTGAAGCGTAGAAAGACCACTGCTACAAACCCCAGTGAAGTTAGTTATGCTCGCAGCTTAAGCTATAAGCAAGCTCTTCTTATCGGTACTTTTCAGTCCCTTTCCGTTGTTCCGGGTGTTTCGCGCGCCGCCGCAACGATTATTGGCGGACTTTTAACAGGGCTTGACAGGCCTACCGCCACCGAATTTTCTTTTCTTTTGGCTGTACCGACAATGATTGCCGCAAGTACCTTGGATATTTATAAATCCCGCCACATGATTGCCCAAGGAGGGTTTTTGACTCTTTTTATCGGTACGGTTTTATCCTTCTTATTTGCAATTGTCGCGGTTAAATTCTTTGTTAACTATATTAAAAAGCACAATTTTACCGGTTTTGGAGTTTACCGGATAGTTCTCTCCGTTATTTTTTGGATTTTTGTGAAGTAAAATTATCTTTCCTTCCGGCTTGGACCAAGGACTTCATCATCGTCATTTAAAAATTCATTGTCTATCTCGTCCCATTCTTCAGATTGTTCCCTTTCTTCTCTCTTTTGTTCGTCTTTTTTAAACATTTCACTTCCCCATAAAATATCTACCCCGCCAACCGTGTCGCTATTCAAAAATTGCTCATATTTTCTTTTGCTGGAGAATATTGCGTAATCAAAACAGTTTATTTTTGCGTCGGGATTGTAGAAGTCTACATCCGGGATATCGTATTTGGTTCTATTTTGATACCTGACCAAGCAGTATTCTGCCGATCCCTGTTTGCATTTTCCGTTACCTTTAATAAGTTCTTCCGCTAAATCTCTTGAAATTGTAGATATAACGGCAGTTTAATTTTGGTAAAGAAAATTGTCAAGTTTAAAAAAAGCAACCCCCGCTTTTGTCGGGAGTTGCCGGATTTTTAAAACTTATTGGCTTACACTTCCTAAGAAAAGCAGTCGCATGTATGCCGACTTCTTTTCCTGCCAAGTATGGACTTTGCCAGACAGTGCAGAAAAAGTGTGCCCCATTTTGTAATTCCTCCTTTCTGTTATTGATACTATTACCTGAAACTTAAGAAATGCTTAGATTATATCTTTTTGAAGCGATCTCGATTATTTTGAGCAGTAGTTTTTCGTAATTGTAGCCTTTTGCCCTTGCTGCCATCGGAAAATAAGCGGTGACAGAGATTTCCGGAGGAATAAGCCCCGGCGGGGAATTTACATCCAGAATATATAAATTGCCAAACTCATCCATTCGTAGGTCGATTCTGCAAAAATCTCTGATTTTTAAAGTATTCCAGGCACCAAGGCAGAGTTTTTTAATTTTGGTTTTTAATTTGTGGCCGACTTTTGCAGGACAGCTAAAATAATCCTCTCCTAACTTTTCTTCCAGATGCCATTTAACTTCAAGTGAATCTATGTGGTAATAGCCTTTGGGAAGTTTCTCGTGCTTGGGCTCAATAATCGGCAGGATTTTCGGAGGGTTTCCGATCATGCCGACGGAGAACTCGCGGCCTTCTATGTAAGACTCAACGAGAGCAGGTTCGGCGAATGTATCCAAAATAAATTTAACCTGTTTTACCAGTTCCTTGCTACTTTTTACAATACTTTTGTTTGATATTCCCTCTGAAGATCCGCGGGCAAGGGGCTTCACAATTAAGGGAAAGCCCAGTTTCTTGTCTAATTTTTCATTAGGACTCTTAAATACCTGAAAAGGGAGTGTGGAAACCTTTTTCGAAAGCAAAGCCTTCTTCATTTTGCCTTTATCAATAATTAATCTTTGTGTTTTATTTGAGCACCCGGAAAAAGGAAGTCCTATTTTTTCCAAAACCTGAGCCATATAAATTTTTGGCTTTGATCCCAGAATTTCTTCGGAATAATTTAGAACAAAACCAATGCAGGGTTTTTCTTTGGTAAAAATTTCTTGGGCTTTGGTGTCGGATTCAATCGGAAGAACAGTAAAGCCGACATTTCTTAAGTGTTTAATAATTGAGTTTATAGTTTCTTGATCGTCAAAGTCTGCTTCGTTGAAGGTGCGGGGGTCCCCGGGGTCGGGATATTTATGCCGGACGTTATAGACAAAAGCCAGCTTTTTCCCTTCAAAAAAATTACACATATAAAAAATAATACACTACTTCTTTCATACTCTAAAGACTGAATTGAGGCTCAAATTCGCTTAAATTTGAGGGTTTTTTTTACTTTTACGTCTTTGGGTCGGTCTTTTTCAACAGGTAAGTGAATTGTTTGTTCAAATCTGACTGTTTTTTCTTCGCCTACTTCTGTCATAGGAAAGCCGGTCATTCTTTCCCCGTCGGCGTGTTTTATTGTAACTATTGCTCCATAGTTGTCCCCGGTGTAGTTAATTATCATGGGAACCCCCGGTACGACCATCTCAGTACGGCCTGTGCCTGTTTCGAGAAACAAACCCTCATCCAAATATATTTCTACGGGTGTCATGAGTTGAATTATAGCGCAGTTTTTTAATTTTGCTTAACTTTGCTTGTTATTTATTTGCTTTTGACTGCCTAAGTGCTATTATCGCCCTATAATATGGTAGAAGCTATGCCTGAAATAAACCCGTGCCGTGAGCTCGGTTGTCCTGCCGCATGCTGCAGAAATATTCACGGCCAAATGCCGGTTAGCAAAGAATTTTTCTTGAAAGCCTTTCCTGATGCTTGGGAAGTGTTTTCTGAGAAGGAGACGGTAGAAAAAATTAAGAATCAGGAACACGGGGTTTACTGTTTTCCCGACAGGGGCTGGATTTATTTTTCTATTAGTGGCGATTGCCCAAACCTGCGAGAAGATTTAAGTTGCCTTATACACGGAAGCAGGTTTTACCCAAGATTCTGCACCAATATGGGAGTTAAAAGTATAGATTGCTACGATTCACAAGAAATCTTCAAATTAAATTCCATCTGCTTTAAACTCGGAATCACCGGTTAGAGAATTTGCAGGCCAAATAGGAAAAATAAGCGTCCACAATAACAGCCACCACTATTAGCCACATAGGCATTACCCAACCTGCAATTGATGCATTCCAGCCGAAAAGAATATAGATAACCCCGAAAATTGCTTTAATTGCAAGAACGATGCTTATAACCTGAAGAAATAATTTCATTTTCATTTTTATCACCGCGGTTCTATATTTAGCTTAGCAGTAAGGATGAGATTTTTCAAAGTTTTTCAATTTTGCATTAGAAAAGTGCTAGAATAGGCCGGAATGTTGAATAAAGAAAGAGAAACTGTAACTGTAACTGTTGATGAATTCTTTGTTAAAGCGCCTCATCACGATAGTCAGGGAGGAATTAATCCGCTTCCTCCTGAAGGTGAGGTTGTTCTTGATGAATTTAAAAAAAGTTGGCTTAGCGAGCAACTTCCTGAAGGCCAGTTTCCTATGGTTTCCGTTGGTCCGGTGGTATTAGATGATGGGCTTGAGGGCTATTCTATAAGAAAAGAAATTGTCTACAAGAATCGGGATTCAATTCCCCCACCCCCCTATATTCAATAGAGGGTGTTTTTACCCCGTAGTATAATGGGTTTGAAAATGCGTTCAAACCGGACTCTGAAATATTTTTTCTATTTCGTCAAGCACATTCCTCAGTTAACAGGGAAGGAGAAAAAGGTGCTATTCGAAAGACTTAAAGAGGTAACTCTTAGTAAAATTGGCAAATCATTCAATCTTACAGAGGGGCGAATCAGGCAAATTGAGAAGGGGGCAATAGCCAAAATCAAAAGCAAAATCTATCAGTTGTCCCTGTTTAAATAAATTGATGTGGAAGGAGATCATCGGCCAACAGTTCAGGAAATTCTGAAAGATCTAAAAGATAGACAACGACAACAACAAGTTGCTCAGCAATTAAAAGATTATCCTCAAACTGGAAGTCCAGAAGGATTTGCTGTACTTTTTCAGGAAAATGTAGAGCTTAGTATACGGATCCGTAAGAGGGAAAAATCAATTTCCCCTGAACACTACAGTTAAATGTCCAAAGTGTGGTCACTCTCCTTTGGCTCGGCCTCGAAATCCCCAAGACTCTGTAAAGTGGTAAAATCCGCTTATGGGAAGAGAAAAACTTCGGAAACTTGCTGTAAGACTTGAAGAAGAGGTTAAAAGGGCTGAAAACGCGGCCTCTGGATCAAAACAGGCAGCTAATGAAGCAAGTCACGGAATGGCTACTTCCTATTCTGTCGCCGGAGATGTAGAACATGCCAAAAATTCGGCACTTTTAAGTCTTCAGAAACTGAATCAGCTCAAGAAATTAAAGGAAGAAGTAGATGCGGCTTTGGAAAATAACAAACCCGACAAGATATCTCCTGTTTGCTATGTGACCCTCCGGTTTACCGACGGGAGAACCTCCGAATTTTACTTCGTAAAAAACTCTGTTTACATTTCAGGTATAAATTTTATTTCTCCCGATTCTCTACTCGGTAAGTGCATAGTTGGTAAGCCGGCTGGTGCAAATTTTTCCTATACTGCGGGTGATCAGAAATTTTCAGGTGTAATCTCCGGTGTTGTTTAATATAGCCACATTTTATATAATTTTTATAGTCCTTTCGATTAAATTGCCGAATTTATCGTTATTAAAAAAGCCAAGAATAAAGGCGTTGGGATTTTTAGTCAAAATCTTAATGTATTCTTTTAAATCGGATACCATTTTTAGAGAATCAATATCTTTCGGATTGATCCAGTGGAAGTCTCCGTCATCGCTTCTAGGAACCTCAACTTGCTTCTTAATTTCCGCTTTGAAATAGACGTTTATCCATTCACAATCTGTCGGCGGATAAGGATGCTGTGTAATAGAAAAAACTTTTACAGATTCAAATTCTTTTATGCCGGTTTCTTCTTCCACCTCCCTGAATAAGGCGTCATAGATACTTTCGCCCGGCTCAACTTTTCCGCCGATACCGGAGTAAACTCCGGGATCCAGTGACTTTGTTTCTGCTCTTTTTAACAAAAGAACTTTTCCGTTGCACCAAATAAGGGCATTTACGGAAAGTATTGTCTTGTAGTCTTTGTATTTTTGGTATTTGTCCATGCCTTATTTTAACAGGAAATTATCAAATGGTGAACGGTCTTGGCCATTTAGAGAACTAAATGGTAAAATAGGCCCGTGAAGGAAAGGATTAGGGGTGCGGTCAAACACGCAAAAGATATTAATGAGGTAAAGATCTCGGTACTTTCAGTTCTGAAGGAATTAAAAAATGAAGGCGCTCAGAGGATTGGATATGTAGCGGGGCTAGTTACTTCGGAAGGCCCCGAGAATATCGACAAAAATGTTCGAAGGCTGGCTAAGTTTACAGAACACATCCGTACTCAAAATGACTTCCCCATTTTTTCTTCGACAGATGTAATAAGTGATGAACTTTTTGAAAGGCTCGGTTTGGAAGAGTTTCAAAAGACCGATTGGGAAAAATTTTGGAGAGATATCTTGGGGGCGGAGGAAAGATTTGTCACGGATATATTTATGACTCCCAGATGGGAAGCGTCCCGCGGATCAAGAGATGAACACAAAGTTGCCAAAGAAGTTGGCATGCAAATCCACTATTTGAAGGAAGAAATTTAAATTTGTTTTGTGCTAAAATAGGCTGGAATGGCAAAACGTTTTCCCAAAAGTCGCTTTTACATAATCGCGGGGGGTATCTTGTTTATCATCTTGGGAGTCTTCGTGTACTCCAAACTGTCCGGACCCAATTGGGAAAGTTTTAACGCTCCCGGAAGAAGTTGGAACTCCCCTAAAAAAGTTGAGGATTATTTTATTGAAAGATTAAGTATGACTCCTAAAGAAGCCTCCGAAATCAGATCAAAGCCGGGGACCGACGGAACGGTAGATTTGAGAATAAACACAAACACCACTTTGAATGGACTTGTCGGGAATCTTTATTATTACGGTTTTATCAGAGACGAAAATTCTTTCCGTTACGCTTTGGAGCACACAAAAGATGTTACTCCAGGCGATAAAGCAATTAAAGTTGATGAGGGGAGAACAATCGATACCAACGCTGAATACAGAATCTCGGAAGATATGAGTGCTTGGCAAATCGCCGACATTCTTCTCAATAGACCCTCCGGCCATTTTGCTTTTGACGAGTACAACTACTTCTTCATGCCCTAAAAGGAGTAGAATATAAATATGGCTATCAAGAAACAGGGTTTTTTGCAGGCTCTCGCAGTTGCAGTCTACTGCTTACTGGTTGGACTTTTGATCGGCAACGGAAATGAAATTTTCGGCAACTTAGGCCTTCCTTTCGGTCCGGTTCTAGTTCTCCTTCTTTTCTCAACATCCGCCCTTATTTGCGGGGCGCTGGTTTTCTATAAGCCTTATAAACTTTTTATAGCGGGTGCCAAAAAAGAGGCTTTGGACACGGTCATTTTCACCGCGGTTTGGCTTTTTATTTTTCTCCTAGTATTCTTCGCCGCGGTGTTTATTACAAAGTAATCGGACTTTTGGCTCGGCCTCGAAATTCCCAAAATTCAGCTATAGTCCTGAGTGAAATCGAAGGAAAAGTGCTAGAATTGGCTCAAATATGGAAGGCCGCAATTTAATATTTGTCGATTGCGAAGGACACGGGCCTGCCCCGACTCTTAACGACGAAAGTTTGTTTGAATTCGGAGCAGTTGACTACGACACTAGAAAGTCGTTCCATGGCATAGGTGGCAATAAAGAAACCTTTGTGGAATTTGATGAGTGGTTAAAACAGTTTGAAGGAACCCACATTTTTGTAAGCGACAATCCCGCTTACGACTGGCAATTTATTAATTATTACTTTCATAGGTTTCTGGATCGTAATCCCTTTGGGCATTCCGCCAGAAAGATAGGTGACTTCTATGCCGGGTTAAAAGGGGAGTTTTTTGAGACCCAAGAATGGAAAAAGTGGAGAGTAACGAAGCACGATCATAACCCTGAGCATGATGCCATGGGTAACGTGGAAGCCTTTGAAAGAATTTTGGCTATGGGGAAAGAAAGAAAGTAAAGTGATAAGGATATCTTGGCACCGTCTGACGCTGTAAGGCCACCTTTGCAATTTGAGGAATTGCAAACGATCTTTTCATTCGGCTTTTCTATTCCTCATGATAAAATAGGCCAGGATGGATAAGAAAAAACTTCTAAGTTTTTTAATTAAGGCTAGAACTCATACCTATGCCGGTAGAGGCGGAAAAGTTAAATCTGTATTTAAAGGTGCTTATCAGCTTGAATATAGAGAAGGAGAGTGGTTTTACCGCGATTTCTATAATCTGGGAAACGCAATCTTCATGGGTCTTGAAACTGTTTATTTCAAAGATAAACCGGTTTGGTCGATGTGTTATTACGGAGATTTTACAAAGATGACGGAGATTGAAATTGATAAAATACTCCGTGCCGCACTTATTAAATGCAAGGATAAAACAAGGCTGTGGCATAAGGTTGAGTGGAAAAAAGAAAACTTCAAATATATTTGCACGCCGGATTTTAGTCTTGGTATAGAAAAAGTTGCTGGTCTTGAGGAGGTTTTCAAGAATAAGAAAAAAGTTTATTATCTCTTCTATGCAGGTGGATTGATTGGCTAACAAGTCTTCAGTCGAAATATTTGGAAAGTGGTAAAATTATTTCAGTTGCTTATTTTCTAAACTATGTATGGTAATTGATCAATCCGGCAGAATCGAAGAAACAAAAATGACCGAGAGCCTTCCATGTGCCTAAAGAACGGCTACATGAGGAGTGGGTACCTCAATTCACCATCCACTCGGTCGGAATTATTATACATCCTTGTCAAGCCCTACTGCAAGACCCCTTACGCCATTTGATGCCAAAGGCTACCTTTGCCTCGCGAACGATCTTTTCATTTTTCTATGCAAAAAATGATAAAATAGGCCATTGACAAGTGGTTTAGAAGATTATTAACTTAGTTTGTACAAATAAAACCCGAATGATATTTTCGAAAAACGAACGTAAAACAGAAGATTTTGTTAGAGACCATTTTAAGAAGTATGTTTCGGGAATTATTATAGAAGAGCAGATTTCAGATAATCCAAAAATTAATAAACTACTTTCTACGGCCTCAAAGAGAGGTATGGGTCACGGTTTCCCGGAGTTCATTATTCAATATAAAAACTATCCAGATTTGATAATTGTTATTGAATGTAAAGCAAGTACAACAAAGCATGAAAGTAAAAATAGAGACCAATATGGAGATTACGCAGTAGATGGCGCGTTGCTCTATTCTTCTTATCTTTCAAAAGATTTTGATGTAATTTCGATCGCAGTAAGTGGACAAAATGACAGCGAGATAAGAGTTTCTCAATTCCTTCAACTTAAAGGAGAAGGAAGGATGTATGAGAAGTTTGGTAATAAGCTCTTATTACCCGAAGACTATTTAGCCGAATATCTGAAAAGTCCAGAGAAATTTAGGCAAGATTTCGATAAGTTACTTTCTTTTTCAATAGACCTTAACAATAAACTGCACGGATATAAAATCCCTGAAAGCAATAGAGCCTTTTTAATTAGCTGTATTCTTATCGCTTTGGAAAACAAAGCATTTCTGAAATCCTATAAAGATTATTACATTGCGGAAGATCTAGCCAAGTATCTAGTAGATACGGCAGAAATGGAGCTTAAAAATTCTGGTATACAAGACCAAAAACTTAGAATAGTTAAGACATATTTTGAATTTATTGAAGCGGATACGTCTCTTTCGGCAGAAGAAGGAGTATTAAGAGAGATAATCACCGACATAAACGATAACATCAATACTTTTATTCGAACCTACAAATATTTTGATGTTCTTGGCCGATTATATATAGAGTTTTTGCGATATGCCAATAGCGAGAAGGGTTTAGGAATAGTTTTGACTCCTCCACACATAACAGAATTTATGGCCAGATTGGCAGAGGTTAATAAAGATAGTGTTGTGTATGACAGTTGCGCCGGTACGGGAGGATTTCTAGTAAGCGCGATGAAATTAATGGTAGACGATGCAAAGGGCAATCAAGAGAAAATAAAAAATATCAAAGCGTGTCAAATTTTTGGGGTTGAGTATCAAGCACATATCTTTACCCTGGCATGTTCAAATATGTTTATACACCAAGATGGGAAAACAAATATTTTAAAGGGGAGTTGTTTTGATAAAGATATTATGGAGCAAATAAAGAAACAGAATCCTACGATAGGACTTCTAAATCCTCCGTATAAAGCAGATAAAAAGAATGATACTGAGGAATTGGAGTTTGTTCTAAATAATTTAGAATGCCTCGAACAGGGTGGTAAATGTGTTGCTATAGTACCTATGCAATCCGCGCTTGCTCAAACGGGTAAAATTTTAGAGTTAAAGAGAAAATTGTTGGATAAGCATACTTTGGAAGCTGTCTTGTCAATGCCTAACGAATTATTCTTTAACTCACACGTAGGCGTAATTTCTAGCATAATGATCTTTACAGCAAAAAGACCTCACCCAAAAGGCAAAAAAGTCTTCTTCGGATACTTTAAGGACGACGGATTTGTAATAAGAAAAGTAAAAGGTCGCGTGGACCTATATGGTAAATGGCCTTCGATAAAAGAAGCTTGGATCAAGGCTTTTATGAATAAAGAGGATTTAGCTGGTTTAAGTATAAACCGTGTTATAAGCGAGGAAGATGAGTGGTGTGCGGAAGCCTATATGGAAACAGATTATTCTTCAATTGATGATGAAACTTTTGCTAAAGAGATAAGGAAATATGTCGCATTTAAAGTTCAAAATTTATGAAAAAGGTTTCTTTAAACACTATTTTCGATATTTCATACGGAAATAAGTTTGACCTCAATAAAATGGATCTTGATAATCCAGAAATAAATTTTGTTTCAAGAAGTAGCCATAATCTTGGAGTTGTCGCAAAGGTTGCAAGATATATGGATATAGAACCCTACCCCGCCGGATTAATTACAGTCACGCTTGGTGGTACTTATCTTTTAAGTTCTTTTGTTCAGCAAGAACCGTTTTATACGGCACAAAACATTAAAGTGCTTACTCCGAAAAGGAAAATGGACTTAAAAGAAAAATTATTTTATTGTATTGCGATTCGATTGAATCGCTTTAGATATACTTCGCATGGTAGAGAGGCAAATATTACACTCGACAACCTTTTAGTTCCTGAGAAGATGCCTATAGAATGGAAAAATATTGAGACTGAAAGCTTATTAAAGATCGATGCCAACCCAGCCAATAAAGAGAGAGTACAATTAAATACGAAGGCCTGGAAATATTTTGAGTTGGTTAAACTTTTTGACATATCTGCTTCCAACGACGAACTAATTGATAGTTTAACGGAAGGGGGGTCAACGCCATACATAACCTCTACAGACAGCAATAACGGTGTTACCTCTTATGTGAGGGAAGAAGCAACAAATCCACCTGGAGTAATCACTGCTAATAGAGGGGGTTCCGTGGGATATTTTTATTATCAACCGATTTCTTATAAGGCGACGCCAGTCGATGTAAGAATATTAACTCCAAAATTCAGAATTAGTACTGAAATTGGTTTGTTCTTAAAAACAATTTTGCAATTAGAAAAGTACAGATACAACTATAGTAGAAAGATGGGGTCAGACCGCCTCTCACAATTTAGAATTAAACTGCCTGTGAAAAGTAATCAACCCGATTGGCAATTTATGGAGGATTATATTAAGTCTTTACCTTACTCCTCAAATTTGTAAAATTTGACCTTTGAGTGGATTCGTCTAGCTCACCATTATAATTCTTCTGACAGGTTCAGGATTGAAATATTAAAAATTTGGAGAAAAAAGAAAGCACCTGCCTGTAAGAGTAAGTGCCTTCCTTCTCTGTTTGCATCGTTACTACGTACTTCCCGCTATGGATCCATCAAAATTGCGGATCGGTAAATCTTACAATCTACTTCTCATAATAAGCAACACTTTGCCTCAGAGGAGGCATTTCACCCCTTAGCGGTGTTGCCAAGAACCTCGACGCCTGAAAGTATGGCTTTCAGAAAAGAGTACTTGCTCTCGATACGCTGGGGGAATCCAAAAATTGTGTCATAGACACTCCTTTCTTCATCCCCATGCGGGGATAATAAGGTTATAGCAAATTAAATGAACAAATGCAAGGGCGACATATACTATCTGCTATAGAAAAAGAAGAAAAAATGAGGTATACTAAAATACCTGGGGAAAAAGATCAAAGATGTTGACACGTGTGGTAAACTATAATTAGATTTATGGAATTACTATTTGAAAAATTTTCTGGAACAAATGCTCGGCTTGATGATCGTATTTCTATCACTGTGAACCGGGCGTTTGGATTTACAAAGAAATACTTTGATGACAACAAGCTAAGTAACTTCAAGTATGTCGTACTTTTTTATGATAAAAAAAACATGGCTATAGGTTTTCAGTTTATCAATGACGAAAAGGAACCACACAAGTTCACTTTGATACGCAGCAAACAAGGGTATGGTGCTTCAGTGGTTGCCACTAGTTTTTTTAAAACTTACAATCTGGAACCTAAAAAGTTTCGAGGTAAATACCCGTGGAAAAGGAAAAACATGCCGGAAATTGGGAGACTCTTCATTATTTACTTGAAAGATAAAGAAGTAGCCAAAAAAGAACCGTCATAAAAAGCAAAAAGCCGCGGTTACCAGGTTTTCAATCAGATAGACTCACGGCTTTTGCGTTTGAATTATAACAAATATAAGCAAATTTTCAAAAAAGAGGGGGTGATTATCAAATGGCACTGAAAATAAGATGTATTAATAAATCTGGCGGGTATCACGAAAATCCACACGAGGCTATTCAATATTATGGTTGGATAAAGGATGTGGATGGCAGTGTTGGTAAAAGTTCGCGCGTTGTAATGGTAGATTTTATTGAAAAGGGCGGACAAGCTTATGTTAAGGACCAATATGGCAACATCGCCTATTGCGTGGTTAGAATAAGCTCTGCCGGTAACAAATTTTTACAAACAGTTTCGGATGGAAAATATTCAAATAACCTATTGTCACTACCTGAGTGTGTTTGAATTTATGAGGAGGTGAGACTGAATGTCTAAAAATATTTCTAAAGCAAGACTGAGCAATGCTGCTAAGATTTTGCGAAACCCTCACAGTAGGGAGGCCAAGGAGTCAAAAGCTGCAAAACTTTTAGCCAGAGCAAGGTGGATGAAGTAGTATAATTGCCTCAATTTAGTTTTCTAGATTATATTTCTTTGCTCTTTTGAAAGTAGTTGTTATATAATTTATATGGATGGAAGATTCATTTGCGGAAGGTTTGATTAAGGGTAGAATTGCAGAGACTATTTTTAGTTTGATGTTTGAGGAAGCAAAAGAGTTTGATGTGCTTCCTTTGGGATATGAACAAACAACTCCAATATTAGCCCAATATCAACATCTTGCTCACGTAAAGAAAGTTTTAGACAATATTAGACACGCTCCAGATTTCGCCCTAATCTCACACGATCATAAAAGTGTATATTTCGTAGAAGTTAAATATCGTTGGGAATTAGATAATCAAGAAATTGAAAAGATCGCAAAAGATCTTAATTACAAATTTGAGCCGTGCTTGCTTTTTGTTGCAACACCAATTCAGTTTTACTTCGACAGCTGTTCAGACATAATCAAATTGCACGGTGTGAAAACGCCAATGAGAGAAACTTGGGCTAGCAAAATTTCTCAAGACAGATATCTTAAGCTTCTTAATAAATTTATCTCTCCAAAAGTTTAATTATCTCAACTTAAATTTTCCAAATCGTGAGGAGCTTGAAGACGGCGAGTGCGGGCCAGACAATGGCTTTTAATATTCCCCAAAGATAATCGCTAACAGTTACTGCATGCTGCAGGAAATAAAAAAGTGCTCCTATAAATCCGAATCCGTAAAGGGCACCCCCGCCTCCATGCCCTCCGTGGTGATGATGGTGGTGATGGTGCCACATACCTTCGCATTCGCAGTGTTTATTTTTCTTTTCTTCCTTGTCCATAAATACAATCTACAACTAAATGGAAAAATATTCAAATATGTCTCCTTCCCCGGAGTTGTTATTCTCATATTCTTGAGAACATTGGAATAACAGTTTAAGATATATAGTGTTGAATACGAAGACACTTCAGGCGATAGTTAAAGGTTTTGCGAATCATAGGCGGATCGAAATAATGGAACTTTTGGACTCAAATTCCGGGTTATCAGTTACCGATATTTCGGGGAGACTGAAGGTTAATTTAAAAACGATAAGCGAGCATATAAGAAGATTAACAGCCTCCGGGCTTGTTATTAAGAAGTATAAAGGTGCCGCCGTTCTTCATTCTCTTTCCCCTCTCGGAGTGACTATTCTCAAGTTCTTGAGAACATTGGAATAAGATGGAAATGATATAATTTTGTTATGGCAATTAACCGTGAATGGCATTTAAAAAACAGAATGCCGAAAAATGCGACTGAAGAAGAGCGGGCAAAATGGCACAAAGCCCACATTGCAAACTGTAACTGCTATCCCCTATCTGAAAATATCAAGAAACTTCTGGAGAAATATAAATAATGATTTTTGAGTAGTATAATTGCTCTTCGACTCAACTGGGATTATAATTCGCTCAGAGTTATAACCTTAGATACAAAAATGAGGGATGTGCCTGTATTGCCGCAAAGAATTTGAACCAACAGACTTGCTATGATACACTCGGCGTGTTCTTTGTCACCCTAATCAAATTACTCTTTTGTTTAAGCCCAAAAGGAGGGCGAAATGAAGAAAAT